>OGCO01000243.1_pt1 | contig 91717 bp, 92 predicted proteins | sample 1570171 | NCBI WGS metagenome assembly OGCO01 (sample SAMEA4370583, study PRJEB24528) | human gut metagenome
AAGAGCTACTGAACAACAAGGAGAACACGAAAGAGACCCCTCACGAGAAGATTCGGGTGGCGGCGGTTCGTGAGTATATCTATAAGGATGTAGTAGAACATATTAATGTATTGACCGAAGTATCCCTTCGTGTCCAGATCCTCCCGATGGTGAAGGAAATGAAAGCCTTCGTCCCCGAGTTCAAGAGCCAGAACTCCCGGTTTGAGGAGCTGGATTGAGAAAGGTACCTTTTGTATGAAAAATCTTTAATAGGTGTTGTGACTATGTTAATATGGTACCCGATAGGATTCATTTGATGACGAGCCAATGTTAAAATCAAATTAAATATTTAACAAAACTCGGTTAGGGCACTGGAAAGGTGCCCTTTAAAAGGGGTGTGCCCTAATTTGAGTGTTTACCGCCATCCGCAGTGTTCCTTGGCTCGAGTCACAATCATAAAGGTAATTTGTTGAAGCGGAATGGCTTCTTAAAATGTGAAATGACGCACGGAAATAATGACTATGCAGACTCTTTTTAAGAGCATACCGTGCATAAAAAGAAGGAAAATCATTTAAGATAAAAACTGATTGTGTGTCCTGCTGGAAATAAGCGGGATAGAAGTACTTGCGCATTTACAAGAAAAAACAATTTTAAAGGATATGAATAAGAGAGAGGATCAAGATGGAATAGTACCATTTGCATCTAAGATATGGCTGAGTTCTCCTACGATGCATGGAGATGAAATCAAATATATAATAGAGGCATATGAGAGTAATTGGATGTCTACTGTAGGCAAGAATATTAATGAGGTAGAACGTCTGGCTTGTGAGAAGATTGGTTGTCAGTATGCGGTTGCTTTATCAGCAGGGACAGCTGCTTTGCATATGGCGGTTCGGTTGGCCGGGGTAAAACCCGGTGATAAGGTCTTTTGTTCGGATATGACCTTTGACGCTACGGTAAATCCGGTTGTCTACGAGGGTGGAGTACCCGTGTTTATCGACACGGAATATGATACTTGGAATATGGATCCGATTGCGTTAGAGAAAGCCTTCGAAATTTATCCGGAAGTGAAGGTCGTTGTGGTCGCTCATCTCTATGGGACACCGGGCAAGATCGATGAAATCCGGGCTATTTGTCAGAGGCATGATGCTATTATCATAGAGGATGCGGCGGAATCGTTGGGTGCCTCTTATAAAGGTGTACAAACCGGAACTTTTGGTCATTACAACGCTATTTCATTTAATGGAAATAAAATTATCACGGGATCTTCTGGGGGAATGTTATTGACGGATGATTTGGAGGCAGCGAACAAAGTACGTAAATGGTCTACCCAATCCCGAGAGAATGCCCCTTGGTATCAACATGAGGAACTGGGATATAATTATCGCATGAGTAACGTGATAGCGGGAGTGGTAAGAGGTCAATTCCCTTATCTGGAGGAACATATCGCTCAAAAGAAGGCTATTTATGAAGGATATAAATCGGGATTTAAGGATCTTCCGGTAACCATGAATCCATTTGACGCAAAGCATTCTAAACCCAATTATTGGCTGTCTTGCCTATTGATTGACGAGGATGCTATATGTAAGCAAGTACGTGGGGAGTGTGAGGCGTTATATACCAGTGAATCCGGAAAAAGCTGTCCAACAGAGATCTTGGAAAAACTAGCTCAATACAATGCGGAGGGACGCCCTATTTGGAAACCTATGCACATGCAACCTATTTATAGGATGAATGGATTTGTCAATCGTGAGGGTGATGGTCGAGCAAAAACAAATGCATATATAAATGGAGGGGTTCGAGGAAAAGATGGAAAACCGCTTGATGTCAGTATGGATATTTTTCATAGAGGGTTGTGCTTGCCCTCGGATAATAAGATGACGGTGGAACAACAAGAAGCGGTGATAGAGATTGTTCGAAGCTGTTTTGAATGATTCTATATGACATTTTCAGTTTGGGAATACTTTAAATGACATAAATAGAGTATTTTTTAATGGTTACTTAATGGTAATAATTGAAATGAATGCCCAAAGAAGATGTGAATGAATACATTAGCTTTTGAACAACTGGGTATAATAAAATAATAGTGATGGAATTTGGTTCTGATTTTCACATGATCACTTCATTTTACTCACGAAGAGCACATTTGACAGATATTTATAAGGATATAGTGTTTTTCGCTTCGGGGCGTCAGGCCATTGTTGCATTGATAGCGCAGCATCAATGGAAACGCATTTGGTTACCAGTGTATTTTTGTTATGAAGTGGTGGATACTATTCGTCAAACAGGTATTGAACTACTATTTTATCCTGATTATCCTGGTGCATATGATCAAAACATAGTCTCTGAGCTCCCTTATAAAAAAGGTGATGTACTGTTGCGCATGAACTACTTTGGTCTGCGTACAAGTCGTAGTAACCAATCTTTGCCTATACCAGTGATTGAGGATCATTCACATGATTTGTTAGGGAGGTGGCCTTTATATAGTGATGCGGACTGGTGTATTGCTTCAATTCGCAAAACACTTCCTACTATAGAAGGTGGTATGGTTTGGTCTCCTAAAAAACATCGCTTGGAATGTATGCCGCAAGCCACAAAAGAGAATACCCAAATGGTAGCACTGCGCCATGATGCAATGCTGTTGAAAGCGGAATACTTGGTAGGAGCAAACATTGACAAAGAGGTATTTCGGAAATTGTATATTGATTCGGAAGAACGATTTGATCACTTACCACTATCAGCTATTTGTGAACAAGACAAGGAATATATTCACAAGTTTGATATCAATCGTTGGTATAATCAAAAAAGAGCGAACTTGAAGGTATTTGAGGATATGAAGCTACAGGGATGTCGGGTATTGCATGCTGAATGTAATACTTGTAATGTGTTTTCGTTGTTGTTAAACTTTGATAATGCGGAAAAACGTGATATAGCTTGTAAGGAATTTATAAAGCGCCAAGTCTATACATCTATTCTTTGGAGGATACCAGAGAATAGATGTAAAGCTGCTGTGGAACAAAGTAAGTCTATACTGTCTGTACATGTGGATGGTAGATATAGTGAACAGGAAATGGTAATGCTGAAAACTATTTTAGAACAAGTAATCAACTAATAATTACATGATTCGAATTATAGGATTAGAACAAAGAGAAGAGTGGGATGTCATTGTACGGTCTTTTGAACACTTTGATGTTTATTATCTCTCTGGATATGTACATGCATTCATGTTACATGGTGATGGAATACCTATTTTGGTATATGTGGAGAAAGGTGCTACTCGCGCTATGTCGGTATATATGAAACGAGATGTGGCTGATGACAAGAAACTAAAAGGCTTTGAGGCTGGTAAATATTTTGACCTGATTACGCCTTATGGGTATGGTGGCTTGGTCTTTGAGGGGGATGTGAGTGAGGCTACAATAAAGGATATTTATGAAGAGTTGGTTGCCTTTTATCAGGGTGAGCATATCATTGCAGAGTTCGTTCGTTGGCATCCAATGTTACAGAATGCAAACTTGGTACGTGGTGTTGTTGACGTGATCGATTTGGGAAGTACTATCCACATAGATACTACATCGGAGGAAGTTATCTGGCAGAATATAACTAGTAAGAATCGTAACACCATTCGTCGAGCAGAGCGTAATGGAATAATTATAGAACACTCGGATAACCCTGAACTCTTTCATACTTTTATTAAAATTTATAACCAAACTATGGATAGGGACCATGTTGAAGAATACTACTATTTCTCGGATGCGTTTTACCAATCCATTGCTATGAGACTAAAAGGAAAGTATAAATTGTTTTATGCTGTGTATGAGGATAAAATTATTGCTATGTCTATCATTCTATTTGTGAATAGGCAGGTACACTATCACCTGTCTGGTTCACTATTTGAATATCGTAATTTGAATCCTTCTAATTTGCTACTCTACAAAGTAGCTTGTTGGGCTGCAAAGCAAGGTTACAAGACTTTTCATATGGGAGGTGGAGTAGGTTCTAGTATTGATAATCTTTATAAGTTCAAACAATCTTTCAATCGCAATTCTTGCAATCAGTTTTCTATATCTAAAATAATCCATAATCTGGAGGCATATGATGACGTGTTGAGCTACAGAAAATGTAATGATGAAAATTTTGATAAAGAGTCTTTTTTCTTCCCTTTATATAGAAGTTAAGAGTGAAAATGTGAAATAATTATTATTTAGCCGTGTGTGGAGAATAAGGATGATTGGAAAAAGATTAGTGTATTGTTGAAGTCTTTGATCAACAGTCCATCTTGTAGAACAAATTATCTGAGAGATGATAATATATTTCCATATATGGGAGTAGGTTTCTTATATACTTAGGAAAGTACTATAAGTTTAAATCACTTCAGAGTTATATAAGATAGGCCAAAGAACTACGTGAAAAATATAAGAGTAATTTAGAATTATGGTTCCGAAAAAAATTACTATATAGAGTTTTACTGGGAAAAATATGAAATAATTTGAAAAAAGAAAAGATAAATATACTATGAGTAAAAATGTAAATCAAAGAAAAAGCAAGGTAAATGGGTGTTATAATCGTAGTCTTAAGCGTTTGCTAGATATATTTGTGTGTTTAATAGGTTTGTTGTTATTTGGCTGGCTTTTTGTGCTTCTTTCACTTCTTGTAAAGCTAAATATGGGTGGGCCGGTGATTTACAAATCAGAGCGAATGGGGTGTGATGAAAATCCGTTTGAAATATATAAATTTCGTTCTATGACAAATGAGATGGATGAAAACGGTGTTTTGCTTCCTGGACCACAACGGCTCACGAAGTTTGGAAGATTCCTTAGAAGTACCAGTATGGACGAGCTTCCTTCACTGTTTAATATTATAAAAGGTGATTTAAGTCTCGTCGGTCCACGCCCGTTGTTGATGAAATATAAGCCTTACTTTTATGAACATGAAAAAGCTCGCCACAGTGTTCGTCCGGGATTAACGGGGTGGGCTCAAGTGAATGGACGAAATAATGTAACATGGGATAAAAAGTTTCAGCTAGACCTGGAATACATAGAAAAGATGTCTCTTTTATTTGATATAAAGATTCTTTTTCTCACTGTTTATAAAGTGTTGAAGAGGAGTGATATCATTGAGAACCAGCAGGAGACTCAAAGTCTTTATATTGTAAGATCAGACATGGCAAAATGTGAACAAAAAAAGATGTAAAAGTTATTGCAATAAGAAAATATGGAAAGATTAGACGGTAAAAAAATATTGGTTATAAGCAGCGATAGTAGTGATGAATCTTTTGTTGAGGCTGCTAAGGCGTTAGGTGCATATGTTGTATGTTGTGACAAATATTCAGACTATAGAGTCAGTCCAGCAAAAGCATTGGCAGACGAGGCTTGGGATATGGACTATTCTGATACTGATGCTGTGGCAAAAAAAAGCATCAGTGTAGGTATTGATGGCGTTATAGCAGGATATAGCGAGGATCGTGTTTTAGCTGCTTGTCGTATATCCAAAGCAATAGGAAGACCTTTTTATGCTACGGAAGAACAGATTGATATAACTCGGAACAAAAGACTATTTAAAGAATTATGTGTAAAGCATGGTGTGCCGATTCCTCAGGATTATTGCGCCAATGATTTATTGAGAGGAGAAAATTCTACTGTAGTTCATTATCCTGTAATTGTTAAGCCTGCTGATAATGGTGGACGGAAAGGGATTTCCATATGCGCAAATCAAACAGAGCTGAAAACAGCAATTCAAGCTGCTGCCGAACAATCTAAGAAGGGTGAGGTTGTGGTGGAAGATTACATTAATGGTACAGAATTATGCGCTGTATATACAATTGTGGATGGAGAAATCAGTCTCTCTTGTTTAAACGACAAGTATATTTCCAATGAAAGCGAGAAAACATCCAAGTTATGTGCTTTTGTTATAACACCGTCTAAGTATTATGAGCAATATATTTGCGAAATTGATAGGAAAATCAAAGATTTACTTCAAGCAATTGGTGCTCAGAATGGTGTTGCAAATTTCCAGTTTATCGCTAACGAGGATGGCATTAAAGCTTTTGAAATGGGGTATCGTGTTAATGGTAATGACGATTTTAAGGTAATTAGAAAGTACAATGGAATTGATTTTTCAAAGATGTTAGTTTCATATTCTCTGACCGGAAAAATGGGAGATACGCTTGTAAAAGACAATCCATGTTTTCCGCAATATTCTGCAACTTTATGTCTTTATTTGCATGGTGGAGTAATCGGGAAAATAGATTACTTTGGATTGGTTGGCAAAAAGGGAATCGACAATATCTCAATGAAACGTTGTGTAGGAAATAGAATTATTGAAAATGGAACCAATGGACAAAAGGCTGGTATGATTAAGTTCTCAGCGGAGTCGATTGAAGAGATTTCTTCTATAATAAAAGATATAAAAAAGAACTTAACGGTTGATGATTTAGAAGGAAATAATATGCTGTTGGCTATGTTTGATGAGAAACGATTATTGTTGAGCAGAGAGGAGGGCATAAATGGTGGACATTAGCATTGTTATTCCTTTTTATAAGGTACCATACGAATATATGCACGAGTGCTTGAGGAGTGTTATAAATCAAACCTATCAGAACATTGAAATAATTCTTGTGGATGATGGTTCACCAGATGATTGTGGTAAAATATGTGACGAATACAAGTCAATGGATGACAGGATTGTTGTGATTCATAAGAAAAATGGTGGTTTGTCTGATGCAAGAAATGCAGGTATTGAAGTGGCATCGTCTGAATGGATTACATTTGTTGATGGGGATGACTGGATAGAGAGGGATTTTTGTGAACATTTTATGAATCGAATTAAGTCGTGTTCAAATATAGCTGATGTGTATTTTTATTCTGGTTTTCGGAATTTCCCCAATAAGGAAGTTATAGGTATGCCACATTTTGAAGATGGAAAAAGATTCTCAAATCATAGTGAACGTGAATTTTTGCAGGGGAAATGTTGTACGATTCATTTGGAGAAAAATGGGAATAGAAAAGGAATCACAATTAGCTCTGCTTGGGCGAAAATGTATAAGCTTGCATATATAAAGAGACATAATTTACGTTTCCCCATCGTTCCATACGACGAAGACAGCATCTTTTACATGTATGCACTTGAGAAGGCAGAAAGTGTTGAGTATGTAGCCAAAGCTATATATCATTATCGTTTTACAGAAAATAGCATAGTAAATAAATATCGTCCTAATGCCTTACAGGAACAGAATCTTTATCTATCAGAACTATTTAAATTTGTAGAAATATTTAGGAAATCTGATAGTTTTAGAAGACTCATTTATATGCGTGGAATGACTTCCATGTTGTTGATGTTAAAACAATACTACTATAACGACAAGAACCCTGCAACATCATGGAAGAGGTGGAAAGCTTTTAATGATGTAATTAAGGAAGAACCTTTTAAGTCTGTTTTTAAGAATATAAGGATATCTGATTTGGGAAGAAATGCAATGATTAAGTATATTCTTCTTAGATTGAAAATGTATGGACAGGTAGAGTATTTAAGGAGAAAAAACTCAAAAGTATAACTGCATTTAATAAAGAGACTTGATATCAATGAGGATTAGATCCATAACAAAAATAAATAAGCAATTCATATTCACTGCAAGCTTTTGTTTGTTTTTGGTGTTGTATATATTTAATGGATATGAATTTGGAGCTCCATTTGGACAAACAATATTACCAATAAGTATTGTTCTTGTTGCATCTCTGTTTACAAAACATGAGCATGACTATAAATACTATTTCCTAATTATGATACTTGCCATATTGGCTCTGATTTCAACGGCTAATTCTAATGTGATCAATTTCTCTCAATCACGTATTTGGACTTTTTTACTTATATGTTCGATATGTGCTTGGATTGGTGGTGTTAGAATTTCTAAAGAATATTTAGAGGAAATCATGTCTTTTTATATAATACTGTCTTTTGTGATTGTCTTGTTGATTGTAGTGGGATACATATTGGGGTTTGGAGTGGATTCGTCTGGTAGAGTTAGTATTAATTATGGTGATTTTTTTAAAGATCAGAATTATTTATCCGCTTTTTTTCTTCCATCATTTGCTATCGTTTTTTATAGAATAATATATTCCTATAAGGGGAGAATTAAAAATATATTGTTCTGTGTTTTATCCATTTTTGCAGTTTTTACTATGGGGTCAAGGGGAAGTTTTTTAACGATTCTCTTGATTGTCGCATCGGTTGTAGGAAAAATGTTTCTTAAGGATAGAAACATGGTGCGAAAAATCGCCTTTATTTTCTTGTTGGTGATTACTGTATTGGTATTGTACTATTTGTTTCAGTCATTGACTATGTTCCAAAGAATGACTGGTTTTGAGAGTTATGGGTCGGATGTACGTATGAGACTATGGGCGGCTGGGATTAATGGATTTATTAATAATCCTTTGATTGGTTCTGGGATTGGAGCTGCATCGCAATATTCATGGTCATTGGTTGGAAATGCAGTACACAATTCTTTTATTGAACTTTTGGCTGACCAAGGTCTATTAGGTGCAATCGTGATTGTATGGATATTGTTACATTTTCTGAATAGAGGCAATAAAAATGGATTTATTGTTTTCATACTTATGATATCTTTTTTTGTTCCCTTGTTTTTTTTGACAGGTTATTCAAATTTTACATTTTGGATGCCAATAATGTTTATAAACTTGATTACAAACAATCTTAAAAATAGTCAAACTATACTGTTTGATATGAGGAGTAGTTAATTATGATAATTGGAATAATAACAGTTCATAACGGGCAGAATTACGGTGCATCTCTCCAAGCGTATGCTCTTGTGAAAAAATTACGAAATGTAGGATTTGATGCTTATTTGATAGATTATCGAGCCCCAAAAATTGAAGAAAGGTTATCTTCATACAGGAAAAAAGAAAAAAATAATTCTTTAAGGAATGTATTGAAGAATATTCGTTTGGAATGTAGTGAATTGTTGTTCAATAAGTCTGGGCATTTAATACTTGTTACCAAGCGTTTTGAAGAATTCCATAAACTAATATTAGATACTCATTCTGGGGAATATCATGTATGCGATGAAATGAGTGTACTTAATAAACAGTACGATGCATTTATATGCGGAAGTGATCAGATTTGGAATCCTAACATTACAGATTTAGATGATTCGTTTTTTTTGCGTTTTGCTGATGAGTCTTCTAAACGGATTGCATATGCTCCGAGCTTAGGTATGAGATCGGATAGTGTTAGTAAGGAGATGGAATGTAAATTGAAAGAAAAACTGAAGTATATTCAATATTTATCTATAAGAGAAGAAAACAATAAAGACTTGATTGAGAAACTTACTGAGCGCTATTGCCAGACAGTTCTTGATCCTGTTTTGCTATTAGAAAAGGATGGGTGGCAGGATTTGTTAAATTCGGCAGATAATGCATGTCCAAAAGAACCCTATGCTTTTTACTATCCTGTAATAGAACAGCCAGAACTTGAGAAATTTGCAATGCAAGAATCACGAAAGCGAGGGTGGAAACTTGTTAATCCGCGCTTAATACCTAAATATGCTAAATTAAAAGGATATACAGAAGTTCCTAAATCAATTGTAGGTCCGGCAGAGTTTCTAAAACTTTTGGTGAATTCTGAAGCAGTATTTACAAATTCTTTCCACGCAACGGTATTTTCTTCAGTTTATGGAAAAGAACTTTATATTATACCTTTAAAAGGAAAACATCTCTCACGAAACAATCGAATATTTGAATATCTAAAGAAAATAGAATTGACAGATGTTGAAATAAGTATGGATTGTTCATTGCTGCATATAGAGGAGAGTCATTTTGAAACTGTTGAATTAGTTTTAGAACAGGAACGTAAGAAGTCGATGAAGTATCTATTGGATGCGCTTAGCTAATCTTTTGTAAAACACAGTGTATGGAGAAAGTTTGCAGATGAAATTAGAAACGATAATTAATTCAACAAAATGTTATGGTTGCGGTGCATGTGTATGTTCATGCAATTTCGGTGCGCTGAAAATGTGGCACAACGAGCAGGGATTCATGTATCCAATTTTAGAACAGAGTAAATGCCGAAACTGTAATGCTTGTTATAAAGTATGCCCTGCTATTGATGATAATTTAAATAAGATTCGTGGTACAGAAAAAATTGGAGATGTATATTCAGCAAGGAATGTCAATTTGAATATTCGTAGAAAAAGTTCCTCAGGCGGGGTGTTTTATGCCTTATCAGAATATATTCTTCAAAACAATGGATATGTTTGTGGTGTGGTATGGAATGATGATTTTACTGTAAAGCATGTATTATCTAATACGTGTGTAGATCGGGACGCTATGATTCAAAGCAAATACATTCAAAGCGACATGAATAGTTGTTATAAGGACGTAAAGAAAAAGCTAGAAGAGGGTCGAACTGTACTTTTTACTGGAACGCCCTGTCAGTGTGCAGCTTTAAAGATTTTCTTAAGGAACACAAAGATAGACAACCTTATTTTATGCGATGTGTTGTGTGGCGGAAATGTAAGTCCCGGTTTCTTTAAGTCTTATATAAATTATATTGAAAAATGTAAAAACGATAAGACACAGAAGGTCTGTTTCAGAACAAAAAAAATGGGTTGGAAACAACATCATATACGGGTGACTTTAAATCATTCAATTTACGAAGGAGCAAGAAGAGATAATGAGCCGTTCTTTTCATTGTATTTAGCGAAGAATATTATAAGAGTTTCATGTTTTGAATGTGCTTTTGCCTCAAAACAAAGAATTACAGATATAACTCTTGGAGATTTTTGGGGTATTGTAGATAAATCCATAGATGATGATATAGGAATATCTTTTATTGAAGTTAATACTGATAAAGGTGCAGAAATACTTGAAAAAATCTCAGATCAGTTACTTACTGAACGAAGGGACATAAATTTGGCCGCTTCTAAGCAGATAAATCTTCGGACTACACCTATAAAACCTAAGAATTATAATGAGTTCTGGAATTGTTATGTTAGAAAGGGTGGAGAATATACATTAAAAAAGTATTCGATATTTGGATTGAGAAAAAGAATAAATATGAAGCTTTTATGGGTAATAAAAGTTGTTAAAATGAGTTTTAGTAAGTGGTATAAAAATGTTAGAAAATCTCAAAAAACGGGATAAGAATAATGGGTAGATCTAAAGACTTAGCGAAAAATACTGCGATACTTGCTTTTGGAAAAATATGTACTCAAAGTATTGGCTTCTTCATGTTGCCATTATATACATCGCTATTAGATACAGCAGAATATGGACTGTTCGATTTATTGGTAACGTATGCTGCCCTATTGTTACCTTTGGTGAATTGGCAGTTAGATCAAGGGTTGTTTCGATTTATGCTTGATGTAAGAGATCAAATTGACAAGCAGACGCATTTGTTCTCAACTGTCTTTTTGATAAGCATAATACAATCGGTGGTTTTTTGTGTACTTTTTTTGATTATATATCCTTTTTTGACTTTAGAGCATGCTGAGTTCTTACTCTATTATGTTATACTTCATATTTATACAGCAATGTTTCTTCAGTTTGCAAGAGGGTTGGGTAAGACATCAAAGTATGCTGTGGCAAGTTTTATTTCTGCATTAGCGACTGTATTATTGAATGTATTGGCGTTGGCTGTGTTTAAACTTGGATTGAAAGGTTTGTTTATAGCGACTATTTCTGCACAAGTGCTCACAATATTCTATCTTATTATGGCAACTAAATGTTGGATATTTTTCTCAATTAAGGCAGTGAAGTTTAAACTGTTTAATGAGGTAAGAAAATATTCAATCCCATTGATACCAAATAATTTGGCTTGGTGGATTGTTAATTCGTCAGATAGGATGGTTATTTCGCATTTTATAGGGATATCAGCTAATGGTATTTTTACGGTTGCAAGTAAATTTTCTAATGTGTTCATCAGTTTTTATAATGTCGTTAATTTATCGTGGACAGAATCTGTTTCACTTCATATTAATGATCCAGATAGGGATTCTTTCCTATCTGAAATGATGACAACATTATTTAAATTGTTTGCATCTGCCTGTTTTCTTATAGTTGCGGTTATGCCTTTTATATTTCCAATACTGGTGAATGAAAAATATATCGATGGATATAACCACGTATTGATTTTGATGTATGCAATGCTATTTAGGGTTTTAGTAGGAATGTATAGTTGTATCTATATTGCAACAAAACAATCTAATAAAGTAGCTATAACATCAATTGCTGCTGCTGTTATTAATTTAGCAGTTGATTTACTTTGTATCAATAAGATTGGATTATATGCAGCATCTGTTTCTAGTCTAATTGCGTTTTTTGCGATGTTTATAATACGTTATTTTGATGTTAATAAAATAGTCAGAATGAAAATTAATCATCAAGTGGTAGTTTCTTCTATCTTGATAGGGTCATTACTTTCGTTAGCATATTATTCAAATCAAAAGACGTTCCAAATAGTTGTTTTTATTATTACAATTCTATATGCAGTATTTGTGAATATGGATTTGATAAAAATTGTTCTAAAAAAGTTGAAGTGCTATAGATGAAGTGTTGGCATAGACGTATCGAAGTGACTGACTGGGTAAGTAGAGATGTGAGATTGGTAGAGGTAAGGTAAATCTATATTATGGTAAGTAGTCGCTAATTAAAATATAATTAATTATATATCGTAGGAGGATGATAAATGAATCAGAGTATAGAATTTCTGCAAGCGATTGATGAACTTCAACACAAGAAAATACCAGAAGAGGTTTTGGCAAGGGTAAGGCAATCTTTATTGGATTATCTTGCAGTATGTGCTGCTGGAGTGGTTTTTCAAAAAGAAAAAATTGATAAATACATGGCATTCGCTATGCCGGAATCCGGAGAATTTAATGCGATTGGTACAGGAAAGAGACTTGCGTTAAAGGAGGTGGTATTCCTTAACGGTTTGAATGCTCATGCCTTGGACTTTGATGACGGAACCAATTCTGGCATCATCCATTTGGGATCTCCAATTTTTTCGTTGTTGCTTCCGTTGGCTGAACGGTATGACCTTGGAATTGAAGATGTATTGACCGCGGCTGTGATTGGATATGAGGCATCCTACACGATGGCGGTATCCATTCAGCCAGGACATAAAGCAATGGGCTACCATGCTACAGGAACCTGTGGCGTACTTGGAGCTACGATTGCTGCTAGTTATATGCTTGGCTTTACAGAGGAAGAACGATTCCATGCGTTTGCTGTGGCATGTGTATCCGCAAGCGGTATGTTAAAGGTGCTGGATGATGAATCGGAATTGAAACCTTATAACGTAGCCAAAACAGCTTTGCTTGCGTTGACAAGTATTCAATTGGCGAAATCTGGCTTTAAAGGTCATCATGACCCATTAGGTGGGCGTGGGTTTATTAAGATGATGACTGGCAGGGATGAGGTTGAACTGAAGCCGGTATTGCTAAACGGCACTTATGCCATAATGAAAACCTATACGAAACCTTATGCTAGTTGTCGTTATACGCATCCGTCAGTAGAGGCCGCAATTCATCTTAGGAAACAAGTTCGGACAGAGGATGTAGAACGAATTGATATTAAGACTTATTCTCTTGCGGTTGCAGGACATGATCATACTGATATCCCCGGTTCCTATTCTGCTAAGATGAGTATTCCTTATGCAACTGCTGTGGGGCTTATTTATGGTAAGGCTGGTCTGCAGGAGTTTAGCGAGACGAATATTAAGGATGAGAAAATACTAGACTTGACAAAGAAAATTTATGTAAAATCGGATGACGAGCTGAGTGGGATGTTCCCGGGTATTCAGGCGGCAATTGTTTACGTAACAAAGACAGATGGAAGCCTTTTGACAGAGCGTGTGGATTTTCCAAAAGGTGAACCGGAGAATCCGTTGGATGAAGAGGAGTTCAAGGATAGATATGACGCTCTGATGACGTATGCTCATCAGGAAAATGGAGACGAAATATATCGATTGGTTTATACAGCAAATGAGAAAATTCGAAAGGTTATGGAAATGATAAGAGGAGGTATAAGATGAAGTTAGTACTTGGAACGATGACATTTGGAGAGTCCGTATTCGCTCCGAATGTAGATGTGTTTGTAGAGATGTTTTTGGATGCGGGATATGAGGAGCTTGATACGGCATACGTCTATAACGAAGGAAACTGTGAAAAATTGCTGGGAGAGGTTCTACCGAAACTCCATATCCCTTATAAAATTTCAACAAAAGTGAATCCTAGGATTACCGGCAAGCTGGACGGGGAGGCCGCCTATTCTCAGCTGAACGAGTCGTTAAAAAGGTTAGGAGTGCCAACGGTAGATACTTTCTATCTCCATTTTCCCGATCCTGCGACACCGGTGGAAAGTGTTTTGGAGGCCTGTGATAATCTCTATCGGGAAGGAAAATTCAAAGAGTTGGGGCTTTCTAATTTTCCGGCATGGATGGTGGCAGATGTATGGCATATCTGCCATAAGAATGGTTGGGTATTGCCGACCGTGTTCGAGGGTGTTTACAATCCTCTGACTAGAAAAGCGGAGACGGAGCTGAACGAATGCTTGAATCATTTCGGGATTCGTTTCTATGCCTATAATCCGATGGCTGGCGGATTGCTTACGGGGCGTTATGGAAGATATGAGGACGCTCCGACGGATGGGCGCTTCACGCATCGTCCGAACTACCAGAAGCGTTACTGGAAAAAGAGCTATTTCGATGCTGTGGAAATTATCAAATTGGCCTGCGAGGAAGAGAGTATTACTACTATTGAAGCAACTTATCGCTGGCTTGCTTATCATTCTATGTTGAATGTGGAACGTGGGGATGCGATTATCATCGGTGCTTCCAAGGCGGATCACCTGAAGCAGAATATGGAAACAGTGAAAGCGGGTCCCTTGTCGGATGCGGTCGTGGATGCTTTTGAAAAAGCCTGGCAGCACTGTAAAGCGGATTGTCCTGAATACTTCACTTTGTATAAAGGTAAAGGCTCTGTGGGAGGAGAGAAGAAATAATGCTGAATCAAGAAAGAGTATTTGATGTGTTGGCAAAGCATGGTGTTACATTCTTTACGGGTGTACCGGATTCTTATTTGAATGGTTTCTGTAATTATGCCCTAAACAATTGTGGAAGTAGAAATATCATTGCGGCCAATGAGGGGAATGCGGTAGGTATTGCCTCCGGACATTATTTTGCAACTAAAGAGATTCCTCTTGTCTATATGCAGAACAGTGGACTGGGGAATACGGTGAATCCTTTGGTAAGTCTTGTGGATAAGGATGTGTATGCTGTTCCTATGCTTTTACTTGTCGGCTGGCGTGGGCAAGGAAACTCTGAGCCGAATCATCCGCAGCATAAGCTACAGGGGGAGATTACACCCGAACTGCTGGAAATCATGCACATCCCCTACACCATCCTTGATGATGACGATGATAAGTTTGCTAAAACAGTGGAGAAAGCGGTCAAATATTGTAAAGAATCCCGACAGCCTTACAGTTTGATCGCACCAAAGGGTGTCATGGCGGCGAGTGATAAGCCGAATAATGTGGACAATACTTATCCAATGAGTAGGGAAGAAGCAATGGAAATCATTTTGAACAATATGCCGGAGAATACCATCTATTCCGCAACGACAGGAAGAGCAACTAGAGAACTGTTTTTCTTGCGAGAAAAGAGAGGTGAAACAAAAGCGCATGACTTTCTCAATGTCGGTTCTATGGGACATGCAAGCTCTGTGGCGTTTGGGATTGCACTGGAGAGACTTGAACGGAAGGTTGTTGCTTTGGATGGTGATAGCGCCTGCATGATGCATATGGGGGCAATGACAATGGTCAGCAAGCTTGATGCTCCAAACTTCATGCATATCGTTTTGAACAATGGAGCGCATGAGTCTGTGGGCGGGCAACCATCTGCCGGTCATAAGGTTGATTTTACCAAAATAGCGGAGGCATGCGGATATGCGACGGTCGGACATCCTGTAACAACAAAGGTGGAGCTGAAGGAGGCTTTGGAAATTCTACGTGATTGTAGCAAGGCGTCTTTCATTGATTGCCGAATTCATAAGGGATTGAGCAGAAAATTGCCACCGATTGTGTTTGAGCACAGAAAAGTGATAAATGACCTGATAGATGATTTGAACGAATAAAAATAATAATGGGTAACAAAACAAAGTCCCGTATTAATCGGAAGGGAGAAATATAATCATGAACAGTATGGAAAAAACAAGAGAATTTCTGAAGTCAATCGGTCTCCCCGGAGGGGATGCATACGATTTGCCTACTTCTGAAAAACGATTTGCGGATGGTGGCCAGTACCGCTTTGAAGTTCCCGGAATTCAAGGCCCGAAAGTAATGCAGGCTCTTTTGGAGGCAATGGATGGGTACGGTTTGTACCTGCACCGTGTGACGCAGACTCAGGGTATTATACGTTTGACAGATGAGGAGATTGGTAAGATGGTGGAGCTTGCCCACAAATGGCAGACTGATCTGATTCTTGCCATCGGCCCCCGTGCAACCACGGACACGTCTGCGTCGGTACATACGGAGGAGGGTGTTCGTATGGGGTATCGTTTGCGTGGTCAGGAGCAGATTGTTCGCGCCATAGAGGATGTGAAACGTGCCGCTCGTCTCGGATGCCGTAGCTTCCTTGTTTATGATGAAGGATGCCTGTGGGCATTGAACGAAATGCGCAAAGCAGGAGAGATTCCTACGGACTGTCATTTTAAGGTATCTGCCCATACGGGACACGGAAATCCTTGTTCCGCAAAGTTGTTGGAAAGAATTGGAGCAGACTCTATAAATCCTGTTCGTGACATTCAGCTCCAAATGTTAGCGGCTATGCGTCAGGCAGTGGACTGTCCAATCGACATTCATACCGAAAACCCGAAATCCACAGGTGGGTTTATCCGTCATTACGAAGTGCCGGAAATGATCCGTATAGCCGCACCGATTTACCTTAAGACCGGAGGTTCCGTGGCTGTGACTCACAGCTGGAGCAGTACCGAGGACGATGCGCGTAAGCGCGCAAAACAGTGCTGCCTTGTGAAGCGCATGATCGATGAGTATTATCCGGAAGCTGTTTGGTCTCCGAGAGGCAGTCTACTTTAAGATATTAAGATTGAAGTTCAGACGAATAGATAGAAAAGGAAAAGAAAAGAATAATCATGAGACATCATTTGTATAATCCGGGTTTCAAATTTGTAGTGGAACCTGAGCATTTTAATAAGTATACTGACCGTGAGTTGCTTCAGTATTGCCTTGGAGCAACCATGTACATGCCGGGGTTCAAGGACTTTACTCCAAAAATATTAAATAACTCAATACCAGGTCTGACAACCATAGTTCTCTGTTTTGAGGATGCCTGCCCGGAAGAAAAAGTTCCAGAAGCTATGGATAACGTTCATCATCTGTTGGCAACGGTAACGGAAGCTGTGGAAAATGGAACGTTGGATGCCGATAAGGTTCCGCTGATCTTTGTCCGTATTCGTAATCTTGCTCAGTTCAAGGCATTTGGAGAAAGGTTGACGAAACAGGAGGTTAAGTCCTTGTGTGGTATTAACTTCCCGAAATTTAACGCCGAGAATGGCTATGAATATTATGCATACCTACGAGATCTGAATGACCGCTTTGGTGAGATCCTCTATGGTATGCCGATTATTGAGGATGCGGAAGTTGCTTATAAAGAAACTCGCATGATAGAGTTGATGGGTATTAAAAAGATTTTGGACAAGTATCGTGATCTGGTGCTACAGGTTCGTGTCGGAGGTACGGATTTTAGCTCCGTATTTGGTGTGCGTCGTGGTGTCGATTATTCGATTTATGATATTATGGCGGTGCGTGAGTGCTTGTCTGATATCATCAATGTTTGTGGACGCGACAATGATTATGTAATTTCCGGTCCTGTCTGGGAGTATTTTCGTGCTCCAAAGGAATTGATGTTTGAGGAGCTTCCGAATCATGGCATTGAGGACTATCTGATGAAGAGGTTGCCTATTGTAAATAATGAGATTGATGGACTGCTTAGGGAGGTCATTCAAGATAAAGCGAATGGATTTGTTGGGCGTACTGTCATCCATCCCACCCATGTGAAGTTTGTCAATGCATTGATGGCGGTTACAAAGGAAGAGTACGACGATGCCTGTCAGATTCTCGGTACAGGCGGTGGTGTGGTAAAGAGTTCTGGCGGCAATAAGATGAATGAAATCAAGCCGCACACCAATTGGGCGAAGAAGGTTTACAACAGGGCACGTGCATTTAGCGTTATTGAGAATGAAGGTGCTTATGTTAAGTTGTTTGCTGTAAATGAGTAATATGACAAGGAGAATATCATGAGTGTTGAAATACATACACCAATCACAGAAGAAGCAGCGGCAATCTTGCAAGTTGGAGATACCGTCACCATAACCGGATATATCCTCTGTGGTCGTGATGCTGTACTACCTAAGGTCATTAAAATGGTAAAAGAGGGCAAAGTAGATGGGCTTGGTATTTCTCTGCAAGGAAATGTTATTTTCCATACTGCGGTCAGCCCTGCAGGTGTGGGACCTACATCCAGTAATAAACTGGAGATTGAGAGTAGTATGGAACCATTGAGTAAAGCGGGAATCAAGCTGCATCTTGGCAAAGGGGCAATCCATAAGGAAACAGTGGAAGCTTTACATAAATATAATGCTGTTTATGCGGTTATCCCGCCAGTGACGGCCTTGCTTGCAGATAAAACCATTGAGCAGAAGCTTGTGGCTTTCCCGGAACTTGGTATGGAAGCGTTATATCAGTTGAAAGTAGTACAATATCCGGCTATTATTGCGGCTGCACATGGGAGGAGCATTTATGAATAAGAATTATGAGAAAATAGTTTCGCTTGTTTGCGATACGCTTGTAGAGGCAGGCTCCACTTTCCGAGAAGATAAGAAGAAAGCTTATAAAAGAGTAATCGCATCGGAAGATAACGAGAGGGCTAAGTGGGTTTTGGAGACCGTACTTGCGAATGCGGAAGCTGCGGAGAAAAATCATAGTCCACTTTGTGATGATACCGGTATCCCGCACATGGTGCTGGAGGTTGGTCAGGATGCGGCAGTGACCGGTCGGATGCTGGACGCTATTAGGGAAGGAATTGCAGAAGGTCTGCGTAGACTTCCTGGACGACCAATGGGCATTATGGGGGATGACAGCCATAGAATTGATCAGTCCGGTGGTTTGAATCCTGATAGTGCGGGAGTGGAACCTGCTCCGATATTAATCCGACGCTGTCAAGACAATGTTATTAGACTGCACATTTTGATGTTCGGTGGCGGTCCTGCTATTAGGGCAAAAACTTACCGTGTATTCCATAAGCACAATACGCAGGTGGTGTTAGATGAAATCGTAAACTGGGCGACAGAAGGTGTTACTCAGCTCGGATGTTCACCATGCACATTGGCTGTGGGTGTTGGGAGAAGCCATTTTGAAGCTACATCTATGATGCTTCAGGCTCAAGTGGATGGTAGATATGATTTTCAAAGCGAGATGGAGCAGGAAATAACGAGACGTGTGAATGAAGCAAATATAGGACCTCTTGGCCTTCATGGTAAGACGAGTGTGATTGCGACCTTTATGAAGGTTGGTCCACAGCGTGCAAGTGGCGTTAGGATAGTCTGCGTTCGTCCGACCTGTTGCTTTGAACCGAGGATAGCGAGTGTTGAACTTGAGTAATAAGGGGATATATCTCCTCTTCTATGTCTTCAACTCCCATGGTGTCAATCATGGGAGTACATATCGCCGATATGCTTATCGGTATAACGCCAAAAAAGAAAGAGGAACTTCCATGGAAGTGTTTGCAAGAAATGAGAACCACAAAGGTGCGATGATGAATGTGTAGATGATAGAATAGACTGTAGAATCGATATAGAATAAAGATTTTGTACCGGTCTTCTTTCTCCCTTCGGGGAGGTAAGGAGGCCGGTTCTGTTTTTATGTATGCCTTGATGATCCATATATAAATGTGGGATTCGGCCTTCTGCGGCGCAGGGATAAATATTCCCCCTGTGATCGTGGAAATGAAAAATCTTATGAAAGATTTGAAGGGACTATTAGGCGAATTTCGGGGTTGGCCTACCGTTGAGTTGTTTAGTGTGCGTCTGGCCGGATTGCCGGCGGAAGATAGGGAAAGGCATTTGCTGGGGTTTTGTAAGCTGGCTTTCGGGCATTATGAAGAGTTGCCGATGGGATATCGGAGATTGGTGGATGGTTATTTGGATGGGGAGCGAGGGGAGAACTTGATGGTGTGGTATTTGACAAGGCATACGCCGTGGAAGAATGCCCGTTATGAGTTGCATCGACCGGACTTGTTTTTGCGGATGGCGAAGCTGGTGGAGTTTACGGATCGGGATGGGCGTTTGCCTTATTCTCATTTGGCGGCTTGTTTATGTATGGCGTTTTCCGTCCGGAGTTTATCGGATCCTAATTCGGAGGTCTTGCCGAAATCCTTGGCTAGCCGTTTGAGCGCATTGAATATATTACCAAGTGATATTTTGGAACTGGCGGGGAAGAGGGAAATAACGGATGAGATGTGATTCTTTATTGATAAATGTTAAATGTACGTGGATTGAAGTCGATGAAATTTGGTGTGTTTTTCGTTGATTTGGGAATGTGTGTGTTGGCTGCTAGGTCGTTAACTGTTTTGCGTCATCGAAGTCAGGCTTTGTGGCTATTATACCTTTGTCATGTGTTCGAAGCATGGTTACATTCATTTATTCATTAAAAACGTATAGTTATGGCATTGAAATTTAAATTGGTAATGAGAAAGAATCTAGGTGAGGATCACGAATCTATTCCTGAAAAGGTATACGCTCAAATGGTGTATGGAGATCTGGTTACTTTCGATGAATTTGCGGAGGAGGTGGCGGATAGCTCTGGTGTAGGTAGCGCTAGCGTGAAGGCGGTTCTGGATCGTATGAATGTGGTGTTGGTCCGTCATTTACAGCATGGCAGGCGTGTCAGTGTAGGTGAGCTGGGGCTTTTCCGCTTTTGTTTCGGATCGTCGGGGGTGCCGGATGAGAAGACGTTTTCGACGAACTTGATTCGGGAGCCGAAAGTACGGTTCTACCCGGGCAAGGCGCTACGGGTAGCCAAGAGCCGGACAAGTTTTGAGAAAACTGCGCTTCCGAATGAAGAAGATGCGGGTGGAAACGGGAGTGATAGTGAAAGTCCGGATGAAATCTAAGAGCTATGAGGCGTTTGACGGTTCAATTAATTGTTGCGATCCTGCTCTCAATGAGCGGGATCACACTTCTCTTCAGCGGATTCTGGATTGATCCGCAAGGATTGATCGATAACAGTGTACTGGTGGCTTTCGGTGAGATCAGTACGTTTGCCGGGGCCCTTTTTGGGGTGGACTACTCTTATAAATTGAAAATTAATAATTGAAAATTGAAAATTATGGAAAGACATGATAAAAGGTTAACAGAGCATTTTTGTTTGGATGAGTTTACTTATAGTGGTATTGCCGTGGACAATGCGATAAATAATCAGCCTCCTCCTTGTGCATGTCTAGCGCTTCAAAATTTGGCAGTTGGTTTATTGGAACCATTACGTCTATTGTATGGGGCACCGATTGCTATATTGAGTGGATATCGGAATGAGAAGGTAAATCGTCTTGCTGGCGGGGTCGTTACCAGCCAACACTTGAAAGGAGAAGCGGCAGATTGCTATGTTGCCGATGGGCCGGAAAAATTGTTGGATGTGTTGCAATGTTCCGGTTTAGTATTTGACCAAGCTATATTATATAGACGAAAACGTTTTTTGCATCTTTCCTTAAAGATAAATGGAAATAACAGGATGCAAGTGTTAGTTTATAACAAATCTTGATACTTCGGTGCGGAAAGAGACTTGCCTATGATCAAGTGTGGAAGGGAAGATCTGTGATTTGGTGGACTGAAAAGGATATGATATATTTGCCTCCTATGATTAAGCTTGAATATCTAAAAAAGATACGTGTTCGTTGGATTATATTGGCGATCCTTCTCATCTCTGTATGGATCGTGATGGGAAATCCCAGATTAGGCGAATGGTATTCCCGTTCGATTTATCCATGGGTATCGGGTATGCTATCTCGTTTCTCCTGCTTGTTCCCTTTTTCCGTAGGGGATTGTTTTATTTATGGTAGCATCGCCGGATTATTAGGGTATCTGTCGTATGCGATTATAAGGAGGCGGAGGATCGGGAGGACAATAAGGCATGTTGTGGAATATCTGGCATGGGTGTATGTCTGGTTCTATATCGCTTGGGGATTGAATTATTTCCGGGAAGATTTTTTCACTCGTACGCGAACCACTTATGTGCCTTTTTCCTCGGAACATTTCCAATCCTTCTTGGATGCCTACACGGATTCCCTGAACGCCTCATGGGTTCCGATAGAGACGATCGATCGGGAGGTCGTGAAAGAGGCGGTGCAGGAAGGGTATCGGGAATTGCCTACTCGTTTCGGGCTTACCACTCCCGGAACCTATCTTCATCCTAAAACGATGCTGTTCTCCCGGTTGATGAGTGGAGTAGGGGTGATGGGATATATGGGACCGTTTTTCACGGAGTTCAATTTGAACGGCCAGCTCTTGCCCGTGCAATATCCCGCCACTTACGCCCATGAGATGGCTCATGTGCTTAGTATATCCAACGAGGCCGAGGCTAATCTATACAGTTATTTAATATGCACGAGTTCTTCCGTGCCGGAAATCCGGTTCTCAGGTTACTTCTCTTTGCTGCCTTATGTGTTGAGCAACGCATATGTGGCTTTGGATAAGGACTCTTTTGAGGCATGGAAGAAAAGATTACGCCCCGAGATCAAGGACTTGTATAACGAGAAAGTAGCCTATTGGCAATCCCTATACAGCCCGCTGATCGGCGAGGCGCAAGACGTGGTCTATAATCTTTTCCTGAAAGGCAATAAGATACCTGCCGGAACCGCTAATTATTCGGAGGTGATCGCTTTATTGATCGCTTTGGAAGGAGAATGATTTATTCATCATTTAACTTCCTCCAAATAAAGCACTCGGCTCGAGTAATCATTCTGCTTGTGATAATCGACAATGTGATTATAAGGGATTTCTAGTCCGTTCGCCATGAGATATTCCCCGGTGAAAGCTTTACCCTCGAAAGCCAGAGGCTCGTTGTCGATCCGGTTCAGTTCGCAGACTCTGTATTTCTTGTCTGGGGATAATCCGTTCATCTTTACACGGGGTAAATGTTGGTTGACGAAATGCTCGGTCTTCCACCAATAAAATACGGCTTTGTCTTTCTCCGGTGAGGTGTACATCAAGGAAGCTACTCCCAAACGATCGTACGGAGAAACCAGACGGTAGATATCGCCGAATTGCACGACGGGACGGATCGTCTTATAATCGGCGATCGCCTTGCGGCAAAGTGTTTTCTCTTCTTCTGTCATATTCTTGGGTTGGATCTCCATGCCCAAACGGCCGCTCATCGCTACGTCGATCCGATATTTCAGGGGAATGACCCGGAATGTTTGATGGTTGGGGGCGGCGCTGATATGTGAGGCCATGGCGATAGCCGGGAAAAAATAAGAAGTACCCCATTGCATATAGATACGCTGTAAGGCATCGGTATTGTCGCTTACCCAAAACTCATCGAAGTAAGGCATGACACCGTAATTTGCCCGGCCTCCACCACTGGCGCAAGCCTGTAGGGTTAAATCCGGGTATTTGGCTCGGATACGCTCACAGACTTTCTTGAATCCTTCGTGATATTCGATATACATATGGCTTTGCTGATCCGAAGGCAGATATTGGGAGCCATGGTTCAGGATGCTCATATTGGCGTCCCATTTGATATAATCGATCTCCGGGTATGTTGTCATCAAGTTGTCGACGATACCGAATATGAAGTCTTGCACCTCGGGATTGGAGAGATCAAGAACGACCTGTGTACCGCCACGCCCCAGGACGATTTCCCTGTTTGGAGCTTTCAATACCCATTCCGGATGCTTCTCGTACAATTCACTTGTCGTGTTGGCCATTTCCGGTTCGATCCAGATACCGAATTTAATACCATGCTTGTTGGCGTCGGCGATCAGGCCCTCGATGCCTCTTGGTAGTTTTCGGGCATCAACCATCCAATCCCCTAAGGACGAGTTATCTTTATTACGAGGATATTTATCGCCAAACCAGCCGTCGTCCATGACGAACAACTCGCCGCCCATAGACTGGATATCACTCATCATTTGGTCCATACCTTCTTGATTGATATCGAAATATACACCTTCCCAACTGTTTAGTAAGATTTTCCGTGCGGTCGCTCCATTCGCTATCTTATGTTTGCGTGCCCATGCGTGGAAATTTCGGCTGCTTCCGCTTAAGCCGTCCTTACTGTAAGTCAGCGCCAATTCTGGTGTACGGAAACTTTCTTTGGCTTTGAGGGTGTAAGCCGAGTTCTCCTCGTTTATTCCCGCAAAGAAATGGTGATAGTCGCTATCATCCGTATCGAAGAATAATTTGTAGTTACCGCTATAGCATAGGGCGGCGCCAATAACGGAACCGGTGTTTTCCTTTGGTTTTCCGTCTAGGGAGATCATCACTTCGGCGTGGGCGGTATGGGAGTTGCGGATACCATCCTTGTTTTTTATCATCTTGATGCCCGGTCGTAACGGTTCTTGTGCCAATTGAGCCTCGTTTGCCCATGAGCCGTATAAGTGGGAAACCCATACGTCTCCTTTCCGGATCGGCAGATGAGCGGAAGCGAAACGATTGAGGGTGATCGCTTTTTTCTCCTCATGCGTGATCTCTGTCCAAGTCTCGATGATATCAGCGTCCGGATAGGTTCTGTAACAGAGATTCATATAAAAAGGATACACTTTATCTTTTAATCGGATCGTTGTGATATCTGCTGTTTGCTCTTTTCGTGTATCTACTTTTATGACTTCCAGTTGAAGGGTCATATTCCCGTCGCCATGGGTAACGGACAATGCGCTTTCGGAGGGACAATTCAAGCCGTAGACCGGATAAGCAGAAAATGTTTTCTGCTCGGTCTCGAGCAAGGTAGCCGCGTCGGAAGTGGATAACTTGTCTCCATAGTAGATGAATCTTACCTCTCCGCCGACAGGTGCGTCTAGCAATAATGAGGTATTCCTCGTGGAAATCAATACGTCTTGTGCCCATAAACTAGTGGTCAATAGGGAGGCGCAACATAAATAACCGAATTTACTCTTAATGTTCATTTTATTAGTAGGTGTTAGATTTAAATTCAGGGGCAAAAGTAGGAGAGAGCCGGTAGGTTTCCTAATAGGATTTTATCAGATACTGTTACTTTTCTGCTTTAACTAAAATTTGTTTCACGCAGAAGAACCCCGTGCTTTCATTAATGAAAATTCCATATTGTCTAATTCGAAAGAAATCACTAACTTTGCGGCAATTTTTTAGAAGCAAGATAAATACATCGCGATATGAGTAAGAAATTTACCGAATATTCTAAGTTTGACTTGTCGAACGTAAATAAAGAGGTGCTGAAGAAATGGAAGGATGGAGACATCTTCCATAAGAGTCTTGAAACAAGAGAGGGACATCCTACATTCGTATTCTACGAGGGCCCTCCATCCGCAAACGGTATGCCGGGTATTCACCATGTTATCGCCCGTTCGATTAAGGATATTTTCTGCCGCTATAAAACCATGAAGGGATTCTTGGTGAATCGTAAGGCGGGTTGGGATACACACGGTCTGCCTGTCGAGTTAGGCGTGGAGAAGGCTTTGGGCATCACGAAGGAAGATATCGGTAAGAAGATTTCTGTCGCTGAGTATAACGCCGCTTGCCGTAAGGACGTGATGAAGTTCACGAAAGAGTGGGAGGATCTGACGCAGAAGATGGGTTATTGGGTGGATATGGAGAATCCGTATATCACGTATGATAACCGCTATATCGAGACCTTGTGGTATCTATTGAAAGAGCTTTATAAGAAAGGTCTTTTATATAAAGGCTATACGATCCAACCGTATTCGCCCGCCGCAGGTACGGGCTTGAGCACGCACGAGTTGAACCAACCGGGTTGTTACCGTGACGTGAAGGATACGACTTGTACGGCACAGTTCCATATATTGGACCCGAAACCGGAGATGGCACAATTCGGCGATCCTTATTTCTTGGCATGGACAACGACTCCTTGGACGTTGCCTTCCAATACGGCGCTTTGCGTAGGCCCGAATATTACTTATCTGGCTGTACAGACTTATAATCCTTACACGGGTATCCCGATGACTGCTGTTATAGCGAAAGATTTATTGTCTGCTTATTTCAATCCGAAAGCTGCGGAGCTTTCTTTGTCTGATTACAAACCGGGTGACAAGCTGGTTCCTTTCAGCGTAGTAGGTGAGTGGAAGGGTTCCGAGTTGGCCGGTATGAAATATGAGCAATTGATCCCATGGGTAAATCCGGGTGAAGGTGCATTCCGTGTGATCACGGGTGATTTCGTTACGACAGAGGATGGTACGGGTATCGTACATATCGCACCGACGTTTGGTGCGGACGATAACCGTGTGGCGAAAACATTCGGGGTTCCTCCTTTGATGATGCAGGATAAGGATGGAAATATGCGCCCTATGGTGGATATGACCGGTAAGTTCTATAAGCTGGAAGACTTGGCTCCGGAGTTTGTACAAAATTGTATGAACGCCTCTGATTATGATCCATGGCAAGGAAAATTCGTGAAGAACGCTTACGATGATACGAAGACGGATAAAGATGAGACGTTAGATATAGAGATCTGCATGATGCTGAAGGCCCAGAACCGGGTGTTCAAGATCGAGAAGCATGTCCACAATTACCCGCATTGCTGGCGTACCGATAAACCGGTATTGTATTATCCGTTGGATAGCTGGTTCATCCGTACGACCGCTTGCCGTGAGCGTATGATCGAGTTGAACAATACGATCAACTGGAAACCGCAGAGCACGGGTACGGGACGTTTCGGCAAATGGCTGGAGAACTTGCAAGACTGGAACTTGAGCCGCAGCCGTTATTGGGGTACTCCGTTACCGATCTGGCGTACGGAAGATGGTAGCGAGGAGAAGTGTATCGGTTCCGTGGTAGAGTTGTTTGGCGAGATCGAGAAATCGGTGAAGGCCGGCTTTATGGAGTCTAACCCTTACAAGGACTTCGCTCCGGGAGATTATACGAAGGAGAATTACGAGAAGATCGATTTGCACCGTCCGTATGTGGATGATATTATCTTGGTTTCCGCTTCTGGTAAGCCGATGAAGCGTGAGACAGACTTGATCGACGTATGGTTCGATTCCGGCGCTATGCCTTATGCCCAGATCCACTATCCGTTCGAGAACTTGAAGGAGTTCGATAATCGTCAGATCTATCCGGCTGACTTTATCGCTGAGGGTGTTGACCAGACACGCGGTTGGTTCTTTACCCTGCACGCTCTGGGTACCATGATTTTTGATAGCGTGGCTTACAAGGCTGTCGTGTCTAACGGTCTGGTATTGGATAAGAACGGAAACAAGATGTCTAAACGCTTGGGCAACGCTGTTGATCCATTCTCTACGATCGAGAAGTATGGTTCGGACCCGTTGCGTTGGTACATGATCACGAACGCTTCTCCATGGGATAATATTAAGTTTGATATCGATGGTATCGAGGAAGTTCGCCGTAAGTTCTTTGGTACATTATATAATACGTATTCATTCTTCGCTTTGTACGCGAACGTGGATGGCTTCGACTACTCCGATCCGGATGTGGAATGGAGCAAGCGTCCGGAGATTGACCGTTGGATCCTTTCTCTGTTGAACAGCTTGGTGAAGGATGTGGATGGCTACTTGGAGGCTTACGAGCCGACTCGTGCCGGACGTGCTATCTCTGATTTCGTAAATGATAACTTGAGTAACTGGTATGTGCGTTTGAACCGCCGCCGTTTCTGGGGTGGTGGTATGACGGAGGATAAGTTGTCCGCTTACCAGACTTTATATACTTGCTTGGAGACAGTGGCTAAGTTGATGGCTCCGATCGCTCCGTTCTATGCCGATCAGTTATTCTTAGACTTGGTCGCTGTTACGGGACGTGAGAACGTTGAGTCCGTACACTTGTCCGATTTTCCGGTTTACGACGAGTCTAAGATCGACAAGAATTTGGAAGAGCGTATGCAAATGGCTCAAGATGTTTCTTCTATGGTATTGGCTCTTCGCCGCAAGGTGAATATCAAGGTTCGCCAGCCGTTGCATACGGTAATGATTCCGGTTGTAGACGCTCATCAACAAGAGAGTATCGAGGCCGTGAAGAACCTGATCTTGAACGAGGTGAACGTGAAGGAGCTGAAGTTCGTGGATAATACGGCAGGTATCTTGGTGAAGAAGATCAAACCGGACTTTAAGAAGTTGGGCCCGCGCTACGGAAAGATCATGAAGGCGTTGGCCGCCACGATTCAATCGATGAGCCAAGAAGATATCAACGCTTTCGAGAAAGCCGGAACGTTTACCTTGATGGTAGATGGACAGGAGGCCGTTTTGGAGCGTACGGATGTAGAGATCATCTCTGAGGATATCCCGGGTTGGTTGGTCGCTAATGAAGGTCGCTTGACAGTCGCTTTGGATATTACCGTAACCGAGGATTTGCGTAAGGAGGGGCTGGCCCGTGAGTTGGTGAATCGTATCCAGAACTTGCGTAAGAGCAGCGGTTTCGATATAACGGATAAGATCCATGTATCCATTCTTTCTTGCGAGGAGATGGATGTGGCGATCTATGATTATAAGGATTATATCGCTAACCAAGTATTGGCGGAATCTATCGAAATCATGGATAATGCGATCAGCGACGCTACGGAACTCGATTTCGAGGACTTTAAATTGTCCGTAAAGATCGAGAAAGCTTAAAAATAGAATAGCATTTCTTGCGGAAGAATTAGGAATGAAATATAGGAAAATCGATAATTATATTATCTTTGCATGCAAAGAAGAAATAATATGATTTTATATTCATTCTTAATTCTTCTTTTTGATTGATATTTGAACGATTGTTGAACCTAAATTTTTTTAGAACCATGGCAGAGAAGACAAGATATTCAGACGCTGAGCTCGAGGAGTTCCGCGCTATTATATTAGAGAAACTGGAAATCGCGAAGAGGGATTACGAGCTTTTGCGATCAGGGGTTACGAATTCCGACGGTAACGACGTGGCTGATACGTCTCCTACATTCAAGGTGCTGGAGGAAGGCGCTTCTACGTTATCGAAGGAAGAGGCGGGCCGTTTGGCGCAACGCCAGATGAAATTCATCCAGAATTTACAGGCCGCTTTGATCCGTATCGAGAATAAGACCTACGGTATTTGCCGGGAGACTGGTAAATTGATCCCGAAAGAAAGGCTACGTGCTGTGCCTCATGCGACTTTAAGTATCGAAGCAAAACAAGGAGGTGCAAAGTAAATGAGATATTCTAAAGGTTGGGGAGCAGTGTTAATCATAATACTGCTCCTTCTTCTTGACCAAGCGCTGAAAATATGGATTAAGACCCACATGCAGTTGCATGAGAGTATAGAGATAACTCCGTGGTTTTATCTCTATTTTACTGAGAATCCGGGTATGGCATTCGGTATAGAGGTGATTGGGAAATTATTCCTTTCCGTATTCCGTATCGTGGCTGTATTGTTTATCGGATATTATTTGTATAAGCTGGTTAAAGAAAATTATAAATTCGGTTTTATTGCCTGTATATCTTTGGTTTTTGCGGGGGCGGTGGGTAATATAATCGACTCGATATTCTATGGCGTGATCTTCGACCATAGTTTCGGGCAACTCGCTACTTTTATGCCGGAGGGAGGTGGTTATGCCTCTTGGCTGCATGGTAAGGTGGTGGATATGTTCTATTTCCCATTGATAGAGACCGTATTCCCTGATTGGGTTCCGATCTGGGGTGGACAGGAGTTCGTTTTCTTCCGTCCGATCTTTAATTTGGCGGACTCGGCGATTTGCGTGGGAGTTTTCCTTTTGTTAATATTTTATCGGCATACTTTGTCGGCTAGCCTTTCGAAAGAAGAGAAATAAATGCGGAGAAAATTACGGATATATGGTATGGCTTTATTAGCCACGACGTTGCTGGCGGCATGTAGTAAGGTTCCGGATGGTATTCTGTCGGAGAAAAAGATGCAGGGTGTCTTGACGGATATGTTGCTGGCTGAGGCCATGGTAAATGTGGATTATAATACTTATAAATCCGATACCATGAAGCTTGCCTTGTATGAGTCTGTATTCCGTAAGCATGATATTACACAAGCGGTGTATGATAGCTCGTTGGTGTGGTACGGCCGTAACTTGGATATTTATATGGAGGTCTACAACCGGGTCTTGGCCGATCTTAATAAACGGATCAATAACTTAGGGGATGTGCAGGCGGACGCTGCGCCGGTATCGAACCGGGATTCTGTGGATATTTGGCCTCGCCGTTCTTATCTGGTCTTGTCTCCTACCTCTGTATTTAATGGGGTGACTTTCGATATACGTCCGGAAACGAATTATTCCTCGGGCAGTAGTTTCGTGCTGGGCATGCGTGTCTGGGGATTGAATAACAAAATGGCTTATAAGCCGGAGGTACGTTTAAGCGCGGACCAAGGTGATACGACCTTGACGGTGAATAGTAAGATCACGAAAGATGGATATCACGAGACGATCTTGAAGACTATACCAACTAAGAAAGTAAAGCGTGTGTTTGGATATATCCGTATGGATAATATGGATACGACTTATTATAAGGTGTATATAGATAGCTTAAGCTTGATGAAATATAACTATGGTAAGGAGCTTGCCGAATTACCTAAGGATTCTATTAAGTAATCTCTCTATTTGTTTATTGTACTTATGAGAAGAATTGCCGCTCATTACGTTTGGTGTAAGCAGGTTTATCGTATGCATTATATCGAACTGGATGATAATGGTGTGTTTCATGGTGTTTACCCGTTGAATGAGGAGATAGCTGGAACCGCTTTTTATGATGGAGTGCTGGTGCCGGTTCTTTCCTCGGAACCGGCGATTGGTTTTAAGCAGGTGATGGGATCTTGGCCGGCGTTAACCGAAAAGATTACGCCGGGTTGTTCAGTCCATATATATCGTTTAAGCGGGATTCCCTTGGCGTCTGCGAAACTCGGCACAGACCACGGCTGTAGCGATAGCCACATTGAGAGACTCTGAGGTGTCTCTTCCTTCCGGATAGTTCGGGATATACAATTTTTCGTTTACAAAAGCCTCGATGGCGGGACGTATTCCATTTCCTTCATTACCCATTATCAAGATACCGTTTCCGGATAAGGTTTTCTCATATAAGTTTTCTCCGCCAAGGAAGGTGCCGTATAAAGGTATGGCTTGGGCAGATTGGGCCTGTAAGAACGTTTCCAGATCGGTGTAATGTATTTTTACGTGGGCGAGCGCACCCATAGTGGCTTGTACGGTTTTTGGACTGAAAACATCGGCGGTATCTTTGCTGCATACGATATGGGAAATACCGAACCAGTCCGCTAACCGGATGATCGTACCTAAGTTGCCCGGATCTTGGATTCCGTCTAATGCGAGAACAAGCTCCTTTTCCGGCGTTATTTCCGTTATATCCCAATTGGGGCGTTTAAAGATTGCGAGTACATCTTGGGGATTTTTCAGGAAACTGGCTTTACGAATATCATCTTCTTCCGCTACCAATAACTCCTTGGCCGGAATATCGCCTTGTGTAGCCATCCAAGATGGCTTGGCTATTAATAACTCACATTCAAAGGCCGGTAACATATCGGCTACCAATTTATTTCCTTCGGCTACAAAAACATTATTTTCATTCCGGAATTTCTTTAATTCCAGAGAACGGATGTATTTGACTTTGGTCTTGCTTAGCATCTTAGTTCTTTTTACAAAACAAAAGTACGGTAAATTCTTTAAATTCCAGTACATTCGCGATCGTAAAAAGCTTGGAATGATGAATCGATCTCTACGTATATGCTATTTTATCTGTATCGTACTACTGCTAGCCTCTTGTAGTACGACCAAGTTTGTGCCGGATGGGGAATATTTGCTGGATAAGGTGGAGATCGTGTCGGATAACAAGGATTATAAGTCTGCGGATTTAAAATCTTATCTTAGGCAGCAACCAAACTTCAAGGTGTTTGGTCTGATGAAGTGGCAGTTGTTTGTCTATGATTGGTCTGGTAAGAATGAGAAGAAATGGATCAATAAACAGTTACGTAGGATTGGTGAGCCTCCCGTGGTGCTGGATACGATGTTGGTGGAACAGTCCGCCATGGAACTAGAGCGTTTTTACATTAATAAAGGGTATGTCCATGCGGATGTATCAACGACGATCGATACGACACGCCATAAGAAAGCGGTTGTAACTTACCATATAAAGGCGAACGATCCGTATAGGATACGCAATTACACGATGAAGTTCCCCGATCCGAAAATTGATAGTTTGGCACATCTGAAAGCGCCTCGCCGCTCTCCCTTAGCTTCTGCGTTCCGGTCCTCACAGGAAGAGTATAACCAATTAGTTAAGGAAGGAACTTTATTTGACCGGGATATATTGGACAAGGAGCGGGAGCGTATTACGACCTTACTTCGCTGGAACGGGTATTATGGTTTTAATCGGGATTATTTAGGATATATCGCTGATAGTTCTTTTAACCAAAATGTCGTGGATCTTGATATGTCCATGAAACCTTATCGGAAGGTGTTGCCCAATGGGTCGGTAGAGGATCAGCCGCATCGTCAGTATTATATTAAGGATGTAACGGTCTTAACCGATTATAATCCGATGGGGGTAGGAGAGGACGCTAGTTTCATGGCTACAGATACGATGCTCAGCGCAGGGGTGAATATCGTATATGGCCGAAACGGGAAGAGTATCCGTCCGAGCGTGCTCCGGAGGAGTACTTATATTCGTCCGGGGCAATTATTTAGTGAGAAGAATATAGAGCAGACCTATTCAGCGTTCGCTTCTCTAAGGGCTTTGAGGAACGTAAATATACGTTTTACGGAAGTAGAGGAGCGGGATACGATGAAGTTGGATTGTTACATTCTCACTTCTCCCGCGAAGATAAATACGGTGGGAGTGGATTTGGAAGGTACTAACTCGGCGGGTGATTATGGGTTTGCCTCCAGCTTGAATTATCAGCATAGGAATATCTTCCGAGGATCGGAGCTGTTCTCGGCGAGGGTGAGAGGGGCTTACGAGGCGTTATCCGGAAATAAGGCGAATGGCTTTGGTAATTACTGGGAGTTAGGTGCGGAAGGGTCCTTGCTGTTTCCTCGTTTCTTGTTCCCGTTCTTGAGTTCGGATTTTCGTAGGCGGCTACGTGCGTCAACTGAAGCGAAAATAAGTTACAACCTGCAAAAACGTCCGGAGTATACGAGGGCGATTCTATCTGGTGGTTGGAGTTATATTTGGCAAGATCGGGGCAATACACAGGCACGCCATACCTTTAAGCTTGTAGACTTGAATTATGTGTATTTGCCGGATAAGAATATGGACTTTATCAATAGCTTGCCGGATTATATGGTGTTGTATAACTATACGAACCATTTTATCATGAGTTCGGGATATACTTATTCCTTCAGTAATTATTCTCCCCAGAATCGTTTGAGAAACACGCATTCCCTACGTGCGTCGGTCGAGGTCGCAGGGAATTTGTTGAGTGCCTTTTCGCATCTTACGGGGGCGAAGAAAAATGATGACGGTTATTATGAGTTGTTTGGTACGGAATATGCGCAATATGTGAAATTGGATTTCGATTTTAGTAAAGGAATCGTGCTTGACAGTCGTAACAAGTTAGCTTTCCATATAGGAGTGGGAGTGGGGATGGCTTATGGTAACTCAAACTATTTACCTTTTGAGCGTGCTTATTTCTCGGGGGGAGCGAATAGTGTCCGGGGATGGTCTGTACGAGAGTTAGGTCCGGGTAGTATGGAAGTTGACAGCACGACTTCTTTCGCTCTTCAATCGGGGGATATCCGCTTGGATTTGAACTTGGAATATCGAACGAAACTTTTTTGGAAGTTTGAATTGGCGGCTTACATAGATGCCGGAAACATATGGACCCGGAATGTATCAGATGAACGCTATAAGGCTGGAAACTTTGATTTCTCTCGTTTTTATAAGGAGATCGCTGTTTCCTATGGTTTGGGACTTCGTTTGGACTTTGATTTCTTTCTACTACGTTTAGATACAGGCTTCAAGGCTTATAATCCTCAGGAGAAAAAGTCTAGGCGTTGGGCGATAACCCGTCCTAATTTCAAGGATAATTTCGCCTTGCATTTTGCCGTTGGTTATCCATTCTAAATTCAATATGTAAAAAAGTGTACTAAAAGTTTGCAAGGAAAAGAAAAATCCTTACCTTTGCACCACGAAAATAAGGATGGTCAGGTAGCTCAGCTGGATAGAGCAACAGCCTTCTAAGCTGTGGGTCCTGGGTTCGAATCCCAGCCCGATCACGAGGGGATATCTTGAAGATGTCCCCTTTTTTATTGTGTTATAGTTGATTAGATTGGTTTTCAGCCTATTACAATAGGGATAAAGGGTTTGTTTTGTCACGATATTAACCTGTATTAACGCTCAAATTGAACATTTGACACTTCTGTTTGTTACTATTGTGATACCGTTTTCAATTTTGTGATACCAAAAAACAAATCAATCATGGAATATCCAACATTAAGGTTTGTGTTCGATCGAAAGAAGGTCGCAACCAAGGAGAAAAAAGGTCTTGTGCAGATCGAGGTATGCTCTGAGAGAAAGAGAAAATGGATTGGTACGGGTGTAAAGGTATACGCCGATCAATGGGATGACAAAAGAAAGGTCACGGCTCGACCCGACTCGTTGGACTTGAATATGAAGCTGGACTTGATGATGTCTAATATCCTAGAGTACGTGAACTCATTGATACGTCGAAAGGTCCCGTTCGATTTCGAGTCATTGGACGTTTTCTTGAAAAATAGCTCGGAATCGGATTCTTTCATTGATTTTATCGTTAGGAGGACTGATGAGAGAAAAGACCGTGCGGAAGGAACCATAAAGCATTATAGGACATTGGTTAAGGTTTTGGAGGATTTTGGGAGGATCAATTACTTTCATGATTTGACCCGCTCCAATATAACTATGTTCGATGATTACTTGAGAAGCAAAGGTATTAAGGATACTACCGTGTATGGTTACCATAAGAATATGAAGGCTTATATAAACGAGGCCATAAGATTCGGTATAATCTCAGAGAATCCTTATGTGGGACTTAAGATCAACAGGGGAAAGTCGGATAAACGGAAATATCTCACGTATGAGGAGATGAGAAGGATGGAAAGATGTCGTATAACCGATCCTAGCGTAAACAGGGTGAGGGATCTTTTCTTGTTCCAGTGCTATACAGGGTTGGCCTATTCGGATTTATATAAGTTTGACTTCGCGAGCGATGTAGAGCGGAGGGGGAATAAGTTTATTATAGCGGATAGGCGTGTAAAGACCAATGAGGATTATTTCATAGTCTTGCTGTCTCCCGCCATGGAGATATTAAGAAAATATGATTTTGATCTTCCGGTAATAAGTAATCAGAAATATAACGATTATTTAAAAGTCGCCGCTAGTTTCGCCAAGATTGACAAGAATCTGACTACGCACTGTGCGCGCCATACGTTTGCGGTTTTCGCGTTAAATAATGGTGTTCCGATGGAGGTGGTGTCCAAGATGCTTGGTCATACAAATATAAAAACAACACAAATCTATGCGAAGGTGCTCAACACAGAGGTCGAGAAAGGATTTGATGTCTTGGAGCGAAAGATGAAGGTTTAGCGACAAATAGACCAATAAAACACGCCCGTGTCAGAAAAAACACGGGCGTTATACTTTTATTATGCGACAAATAGGACTATTTTGTTCTTTCGACCAAAATCTTTGAAATTCGAACTTGCAGTTGCTGCAACTCGATATTATTCAGTTCTTCCAAATCAATGTTCGCTATTTTTACTTTCCGATTTTCGTCGAAATTGTTTTTCTTCTCCTCGATAAGAGCGGTTACTAACTCGTCTATTTGACCCTTGATTTTCTCTCCTTTTAACTTGTAATCCGTTGTTCTTGCCATAATATTAGTTTTTAATGTTATTTATTTTCGATGAAATCTAGCTGATATCCTAATGCGTCTCCTATTTTGGACAGGATGTCTATACCAGTGCTGTATTTACCTGTCTCTATCCGGGCGATGTTGCCCGGCGCTAGGCCTGTAAGTTCAGCTAGTTTGTATTGTGATATCCCGGCCTCCATGCGGAGCTGGGCTATTCTTTTACCGATTCTTTCTCTATTATTCATCTTGGGCATCCTCCCAATCGCAATAATTGCAATACCATACTGCGCATTTTTTCATTATCCCTAATAACATTTCCCGGTCTTCCACAGGATCAAGAGTACAGCTATGATGCAAGGCCATCAACAGCCTCTCGGTTCTTGATCCTTCGTTCTTGAATTTAAATGTCAATACATTCGGATTAAGCCCTATTGCGTCAAAGTCCCTGTCAAACACCTCGAAAACGGAAGCCGATCGTACATGCTCGATGATTGTACGATCGCCCAATAAGTTCCCTTCATGAGAGTGGGCGTCCCAAAATACCCACTCCGGTAGATTAAGTTCTATTTGTTTCATAAATTATTGTAGGCCTCTACTATTTTTAAATAACAATGCCGACGGGCATCATTATGTTTTTCTTTGTTCGAATCGTCATTGATCCAATCCCAAGCCTCTGAATCCGTGGTACGAACCTTTATGTTTTGCTCCCTGTAACGTGCCTCGATCACATATTGACCATAACCGTTACCTCTTCTCATCTCAAAATTAACTTTTCTGAAAGTTGCCATGTCTTTACGCCGCTTATAGGTTGCCGCCCTTTCCTTATTTAGATCAATTATTTACAGTTATTACCGTGTAAAATGGAGCCTCCATCCCTACTTGACAGTAGGCTTTGCCTTCTTTGTCTACCCAAACAGCCTTACCATAGCTGCTATCTGGATGATTGGTAGTGGAGGTTACTTCAATCTCTTCGCCATTAAAATTATTTTTAAGATATGTTTTCATAGATATTAATTTAAAAATCGTATTGCTCGACACCCAAAGGGAGTAAAAGAGGCTCACCATCGCTTCCTTTTATCGGAAGCAATATGCCTTCAAATACAATCTTCTCTCTATCCGTAAACCATAAAGAAGACCCTATTTCTTTTTCCCCGACCAAATTAGACGCTGACACACCCATTTCTTTTTTATTATCAGCATAATTGTAGGAGCATCCATTAGGTAAATCACCATATCTTTCAGCTTTAACTATCTTGGTGAAATCAACTTCTACACCTTCATATCCTAAATCGTAAGATGCTTGCAAAACAGGAGTGTACCAACCACAAAGATCACATTCTTTAGCGTGTCTTTTGCCTAATTCGTAGGCTCTTTTATAATCGCTTACTGTAATTTCTCTCATTTCCTTTACGCCGCTTATCCGTTGCCGCCGGTTATTGTTATTTTGATGTTACAAAAATACTATCAAATTTGATAGTATGCAAGTTTTTCAATGGTTATTTTTTATGCTTTATGGCATATTTTCGTTCTCTTTATCCTCCAAGACTTTTTTAAGCTGATAGAGGCTTATGATATCATATTCAAACGTAGGATTTTCCCAGTTCTTCCGGACGGAGTTCGTTTGGACCGAGATAAATTTTCGTAAGTCAAAGATATATTGACATTGTGACAGTCTTATCTCGTTAAATGTTATCTCGTAGTTATCAAACCACTCTAAAAGTTGTTTAAGCTCTTCGTTCATGGTATATAATAAAATTTGTTCCCGCGAATATACCAATAATGCCTATATGACCGGACCTAACTATATACGAATGATTCGTAGATGATAGAAAACAGTATAGAATAGTTGATTTTTTGGTGTCCGATGGGAGATAATGATCAAAGTAACAAACACGAGTCACTTTATTTATCTCTTTTGCGAGAAAAGACAAGATTATGATCGGATCTATAGTTGGAGCCGCCAGTTCCTTGGCGAGTGGCATTGCCGGGGGAATAAAGGCAAGGAAGGCGGCTAGAAAAGCGAACGCCGTGTTGGACCAGAGTGCCAAGGAGAACGAGGATTGGTACAACAGGAGATACAATGAGGATTATACCCAAAGCGCGGAGGCGCAAGCCGCCTTGACCAAGGCAAGGGAATTAGCGGATGAGCAGTACCGTAAAGCCTCCGGTACCGCCGCGGTCGTAGGTGCTACTGATGAGTCCGTAGCTCAGGCCAAGAAAGCGGCGGGCGAGGTGATATCCGATACCGCCAGTGGTATAGCCACTAACGCTACCGCACGGAAGGATGCCGTGGAATCCCAATATCTCAACACCAAGAATAATATCAGTAACCAAAGGCTGTCTATCTATAATCAACAGGCGGCAAACGCCACGCAGGCGGCTAATCAAGGGATGCAAGCGGGTATGAACTTGGTAGGGGCTGACATGCAATCTCATCTTGATACTAGCAAGGGATTGTTCGGTAATTTGTGGGGGAACATAAAAAAGAATCTGTGGACATGACGACATTGACGGAAAGATATAATAGGAAAAGGACCCCGGTCGTTCAGAGGCCGGAGTTATCCACTACGCCATTGGTTGAGCCGGAGGTTGCCGGAAGCCAGAACCCTGTCGCTCCAACCGTGGATAATACGGATGAGACCGCTCCACAAACTAACGTTGGCGAGCCTCGGTTGAACGATTATCAGTGGAGCAGGAGATTCTTCGATGAGTACATGACTCCTCCTATAACCAAGGAAGAGGAGGAAAGGCGAAAACGTGCGGCTTCGGCTGTGACGGGAATAGGGCATCTAGGGAACGTGTTATCATCGTTCGCCAATCTTGCGTTTGCGGGAGAAGCACCTTCGCAGAAACTACCTACCGTAGCTGATCCTAAACTACAATCTTATTCTGACAGGTTGGAGGCTATCAGGCAAAGATATGGGGCCGGATATCTGGCCGCAAGGCAAAACGATATGAATAACTATCAAAGGGCGTTATCTCTGTATAGACAGGATCAAGCTAGAAAAGCCCAGAATGATTTGGCAAAAGCCAAGATCGCACAAAGTGACGCTCAATTCGCAATAAAGAATGACAGGGAGGAGCGGAAGATGAAACAGGATGCCGCATATAAAGAGAGAGAGTTGGGTATAAGGCAATCCAATCTCCGTAGTCTTGAGCAATATCGTACCGCTAAAGCTAATGGTTCTGGAGCGGATAAGTCTATTGACATCATCGGCAGAAACGGTAAACGTTTCACTTTGTCCGGTAAGGATAAAGATGGGGTTATCGCTTATATGTATAAGAGGATGTTGGAGTATGCGGAAGAAAATAAAGATAAAAACAAGAGCGTATCGGATGTAACGTGGCAGCTTGGTGAAGGTGGAGACCAAAAGACCAAACAAGCCGCTATTGTCATGAGTAATATTCAGAATTTCCCGGAATTATACGATGAGTTTGATAAGGTAATCGGATCGGGAGGTTCTTCTAGTACTAACAAGAAAAATGTAGGTTGGGATAATAATTCAAGTTCTAAAAATGTAGGTTGGTAAAATTATGGAAGGGAACAATACCAGAAAATTATATGACGCTTTAAAAAGCGATGGATATACCGATTTGGGCGATTTTTCCTCTTTTGAGGGAAAATTGAAAGACTCGGGTAAGCGTGAAATGCTTTATGAGGTCTTGAAAAAAGATGGATGGCAAGATTTAGGTGATTTCTCCCAATTCGAAAGCAAATTAGGCTATGCTCCAATTAATAACGAGAATATTAAAGAAACAGATTATGATTCCCAATCAAGTGTTAATCCTGCACCTATCGCTTTAAGACAGGAGGTTGACGTGCCTATGAAGGATCAATCGGAATACGTTAATCCGTGGACGAACTCACCTGATTACAATTTTGAGTCCTTGCGTAAAAAAGGAAAGATTGAGACCGCTACTCCTCCACCTCCTACGGAGTATGAGAAGGATTCTTCTTTTATGAATACTTGGGCTGGAGACGCCATACAGAAACTTAACGCAGGAGGTGCCGATCTTGGTGCCGGTATCTTTGGGGTCTTGGATAAGGAGTCCAAAGGACTGGAATCCGCAACTGGAGGATTGATCTCACGTGGCGGGGCATTCAAGGATATCTCAGATAGATTTAAGGCTGATGCGGAGTTTTCCCGGGCAAGGTCAAACAGATACAATGGCAAGGATTTCACCGATCTTTGGAAAGAAGGGAATTATATGGGTGCCATAGGTGATATAGCCTTGCAAGGCGTAGAGTCGCTTCCGATGTCAATCGGGGCCATGGCCGCTACAATGGCCGGAGCTCCAGCTGCCGGACTCGCTGGTATAGGGTCAATAGTGGCTAGCCAGAAATATGATGATCTCGATCAGAATAACCCAAACATGGAAGAGTTCGCAAAGGTATCTAACGCTATTCTTACTGGTACGGCAGAATCCTTGTCTGAGATGCTGGGCGCAGGCGTATCCAAGGCTTGGATGTCAACCTTATTCAAGACGTTAGGAAAGGAAAAGGCGCAAGAGGCTATCAAGCGTGGCATAATGGGTAAGATGCAAGAGTACTATAAAAAATTCGGCATGTTTTTCGAGCCTGTAAATGAAGGTATCGAAGAAGTATCTTCCACGCTAGCGGAGAATATAACGGATAAGATAACTGATGCGGATCCGGAAAGGGATTTGACCGATGGTGTATTGCAGAGCTTTGTCTATGGTATGGGAGGCGGCGCTTATTTTACTGGTACCGGAGCGTTGGCTAAAGGTGCGCAATACGTAGCGGATAAAATAGGAGGCAAACAGGCTCAGCAGCCTATCACCGATCCCAATGTAACAGATCAAGGCGTTGAAACTCCTCCTCTGTCTAGGTTTGCCGAGGCAGAGGAGGAAGGTCGAAATATGACTGATCCGGGCGATATACGGACGGCGAGCAAAAAGATGGAAGAGACAAGGCTTTCCCTATCTGGAATGGTTCCGGGTTTGGCTAGTACGATAGAAAGCTATGTGGATGATGGAGCTAGCGAGGCCCAAGTGATGAGTCTTCTTGATGGAGTTAATGCGGATGCCCGTCCGTTAGCCGAGGATTTCTACGCTGATTATCTCAGGATATCCGGTTTGCAGGATCGTATAGGCGATGAAATAGACAATGAGGTTGAAACTTACGTTGCCAATAATATTACTCCTTATGTTACCACGAATCCTGAAGGCCAGTCTATTGTTACCATGGCTACGCTTAGCGAAGGAAATGAGAAAATACCTGTGTACGTTAGGAGTATCGAGGGAGATAAAGCCGTTATTTCCGATAACGGACAGGATCGGATGGTTTCAGCGAAAAGGTTGAGCGATATAGTCGAGCAAGATGCTGGTCGTATGAGACGGACCTATGAGGATCAATTATTGGCTACCCGCCAGTCCGAACTTGATATGGCCATGAATCATAATCCCAAGACGCAATTACCCAAGCCGGGATTGGTCATATGGAACGGGGATAATGCGTTTATCCTTCAAGGACAAGATGAGAACGGTGATTGGATCGCTCAACCTGCGGCTTTGGACAAGGAGACAGGACAGGTAGCGCCGAAGGCGGGATCAGCTCCGGCTATGCCTATTGCGGAGAGGGATATTCTTGCTCTTCAAGATGCCATGTACGATGCTCAACAAGCTAATGAGGTATCGCAAGATATTGATAATGTTACCAGTGTTGATTCCGATATAACTTCTGTATCCCCTGTGGCCGCTACAATCACCCAGCCAACGAGTGAGATTGAGACGGAAGGTGCCATTGATCAGATAGCACAACCTAGCAATGTAGAGAATCCTTCCATGGTCATGCGAGAAGATGGTACACCCGATTTCGTATCATCAGGAACGGATATGGCCTTGGATTTCCTCCATGATAAATACGGAGAGAAGATGCCAAGGAAGATCGAGGTGACGAGAAAGTCTTTCGATGAAAGCCTTAAAAAAGCGTCTGATGCCTTGGAAAAGGCGCAAGAGGCATACGATGATGCCCCTATCGGAAAAGAGGATAAGGCCGAGGCCGCATTGATAAAAGCCCGACAAGAATATGAGGCGATCAAGGTCGAGGCTGATTTCTGGGCTAATCTTGATGATGATATCAAGGAGGCCAGCAAGAAGCCGGGTGATGTCATAGCGAAGGAGATCTCCGTGATAGGTGATCCTATGAGCGGAGAGGAGCTTGCGGCCATGATGCTGGCTAATGGGGCGATCAAATTGACACGTGACAGTTACAAGAAAGAGACCGGTGCCGGGAATAATGAGACAGCGAGGATGTTCGGACTGTTCGCCTCTCCGGAGAAAGGCGGTGTTAATATAGAGAGGGCGGGTGAGATATTGGAGCTTGCCGATAGGGAGAATGGCACTAACTTCTTCGATGAGAACGATACGAACGCCGGAAGGGACGCTATCATAGAGGTCTTGTCTTCCGCTCATACACGTGGAGACTTGATTGATTATGTCAAGAGGAATCGTGAGGCGATCGCTGAGCGTGAGAGACAGGCCGAGTACAACGCTTACGCTGAGTGGTGCGAGGAGAATTATCATATGTCCCCGGAAGAATACGAGGCGTATGAGGAAAGCATGGTACGTGATTTCTCGGAGAAACAATTGACTGATGAGGAGCGAGGCGAGCTTGATTCGCAAATCGTGGATGAAATACAGGCCATAATTGACGAACAAAATGAAATAGACGCTATCTTAGCGCAAAATAAACCGATAGAAAATGAAAACATTGAAGGAAATGACGAAAGCGGAGGCGATGGCTTACGCGAGGGAGGCGGCGAGGTACTGCCAAGAGAACAACTTGATCAGACCGGGGGAACTGGAGAGGTTGAGGGAAGAGAATCGGCTGGCCCCGACATTGATCGCACGGATGGAGCTACACAAGAAGGCTCATCAAGGGGGCTAGTTCCTTTTGTCGCTCCTTCTCCAAAGGAGAATGAGACCCCATTGGACTATGCCGAGCGCATAGTTCAGGCTAAGAGATTGCACGATGAGGAGCTAAAGGTTGACACAAACCCTTCCGAGGCGCAGAAAGAGGCCGGGAATTACAAGAAAGGGCACATAAAGATAAACGGTTTCGATGTTTCCATAGAACAGCCCGTTGGTTCCGTCCGTTCAGGTAAGGACGCTAGCGGAAAGGAGTGGTCGCAGGTCATGAATAACACTTACGGTTACATTCGAGGCACTGAAAGTGTGGATGGTGATCATATAGACGTATTCCTAGGTCCGGATATGAATAGTGACATGGTGTATGTCGTGGATCAGGTGAATACTGATGGCTCATTCGATGAGCATAAGGTTATGATGGGATTCTCTTCCTTGGAAGACGCAAGGTCCGCTTACTTGTCAAACTATGGGGAAGGTTGGCAAGGGTTAGGCAACATTACCGGGGTAGCGTTGGATGAGTTCAAGAAATGGATTGATTCTTCAATCCGGAAGACCAAACCGTTCTCTGAATATAAAGGAATTAAACGGGAGGAAGATATTGCCCCCCGAAAAGTAAAGAAATTGTCTTTGGTTGATAAAGACGATTATATAACCTCCGCAGAGCGGAAGCATATAAAAGCGTTTCTGGAGAGTGGATTGAAAGAGGCAAGGGTAAACAACTCTATCTATGAGATTTCTAATATTGGTGATGATGGTGTTTATGAGATCGTAAGGCGGTTTAACTATACCGATCCATTGACCTTGGTGAAAGATGAGAACGGTAAACTAGTTAATAAGCGAGGGGAGGGTGAACATGTTATAAGGGTAAAGCCCACTTTTGAGGAGATAAGGCCGGATAGTGGTATTCGTTTCCGAGAAGTAAAAGATAAGAATGGCGAAAAGTCCTTGGTTGGGTTACATAATATCAGTGAAGAAAAACTTCGAAAAGCATTGAGACAAGGAGGCTTCGCCAATCCGAGTGCGGCCGTTATAGACATATCCAGACAATCGCATACTGGCTATGGTTCCATATCGCTTGTACTTCCCTCTTCCATGATTGAGAAACGTACTGGAAAAAATGCTGGTACTTGGAGTCAAGACGCATGGACACCCATTTATCCAACTATAGAGAGGCAGTTTTCAGGGAAAGGCAGTGACGCATTTTCAAAAGACTTGCAAAAACTTCCAGAGGAAATGCGGTCGACAACCAAAAGTGGGATGAACAGCTATATGGATGGAAGAGGCGAGGATAGTCTTGCTTATATGTATTTATATGAGCAAGGTAAAGCTCCGGAAATAGCCCGTACAAAGCCTTCATATCCGGAGAAAACAAGAACCGAAGTTGAAGATGCCACAAATGGATCGTTCTCTATGAGTGGTTTGTCTGACAAGCAATTGTCCCGTCTGAAAGATGCCTATATGGAATATAAAGGATTTAGTACGGAAGGTTACAATGAGGCGATAAAACTTCGTAGAGCCAAGCTTGAAGAAGCTATAGGGAAAATGAATCCAAGATCAATCCTCTACGAGAAACGTAAGATGGATCTTGAACGAATCGATAAGTATGGGTTTGATTACTCTGCGGTAGAAAGCTTCATGAAATCAGTACGTGATGACATAAGCAATTCCGACAAGGTTGATGCTCACGGAACAATGCGCGATTCATGGAATTTCATAGAAGAAAATGGAATGCGAGGCGATTTTAACAAGTGGCTCGATAAATTGAATGAAAGGTACGGGATAAAAGAAATTATTTTTAACGGATTTACTCCTTCCGGTATAAGAAAGTACATTCCTAACACCTTGGAGAACGTATCCAAGTTTATGAAGAAGCAAGGAAGAAGCGCATCTGTCGGAATAGGTGCGTCGTTCCAAAATTTCGCTGCGAGTTTGCTGGATGCTAAAGGCTCACTGAAAGATATACGCAAGGATAAAGGGAAGCTGACTACGGATCATGCTGACGTTGACGCTTTCAGGGATAAATGGTCTAAGGTATTTCATGAGTTAGGAGAAAAATTGCAACCGGATGCCAAAGGATATGACGACTACGGTCTATACAGGTTGGCGGAAGCGGCACGAAGCAAAGACCCTCAAAAATATATAAAGGAAGAATATGGGATAGATTTTTCTGATGAGGATGTGAAGACGCTGAATGAGATGGTGGATGCCATAAGGAATGAATATCCGGCAATGTACTTCGAGACTAAGTTTGAACGTCCTGTATATTTGGAGGAATTTGCTGCCGCTGTAGTCCCGGATAACGTAGATGGTGACATTCGTAAGGCGATATACGATGCGGGTTTGAAAATATTCACTTATAAAGCCGATGATGAGATATCGAGAAATGAGGCAGTTAAGCAAGCCTCAGAAATTGATGGCGTTCGTTTTCGTTCTATAGGTGATAAAGGTGCTGCTAATTTAAATAAGGCTGAAACTATTGAATCCTCAATCAACGATTGGTCAAACAAGCTTAATACCCCTGTCAGGGTAATCCATGACGTGGACGATATAACCGATACGGATGAGAATATGTTGGCCCGTAAGAGAGATTCCAAAGGCTGGTATGATACTTCTACCGGGGAGATAGTCATAGTATCACCTAATTCCACGTCCGTAGGTGACGCTCAAAGGACTTTCCTCCATGAGGTGGTAGGGCATCATGGGTTACGTGAGCTATTCGGGGATGATTTCGATACTTTCCTTGATAACGTGTATCGGAACGCCAACGAGGATATCCGGAAAAATATCATAGACCGGACTAAAGGCAATCCTCTTAACTTGCGTGAGGCTACAGAGGAATACATCGCTGAATTAGCGGAACGTGGTTTCGATAACAAGGCCGAGCGTTCGTTATGGGAAAAGATCAAGGACGCTTTTCTTGATATGTTGAGAAAGGCCGGTATTAGCCTTGATTTCAAGTTATCGGATAATGACCTCCGTTATATTCTCTGGAGAAGCTATAAGAACTTGGAGCAAGGAAACTTGATGGATGTGGCTGAGGATATCGTGATGAGAAATAGATTAGGTCTTAACAATATAAATTTGAACGAAAATGGATCAATCGAAAGAGATATTGAGCCTAAAAAAGGAAAACAACCTTCTGAAACAAAAGGTACTGGAAGGGAACTCGAGACAATCGAGGGCGTTAATGAGAACGGAAACGAAAGTGAACGAGACCATATCGACAAACCAAGGGGAGTTGAAAACGCTATTGACGGAACTGAAAACGCAACTGACCGAAATGGAAAAAAGGCTGATGGCCAAGTTGACAACGATGGAGACCAACTTGACGGAGGAGATACGGTCGATAGGAACGGAAGTGTCCGGGATGAAATCGACGGTGAGCGGACTGTCATCGGACGTGCAGGATCTGAAAACAAGGGTAGAGGCGTTGGAGAAAGCGTAAGGGAAAAGACGGATGATTTCGCTTTCGCAGAGAGAATAAAGAAAGAAAATGATAACATCCGTTTCCGGGAGGCTAAATCGGAGGTGGAGAACGAGGAGCCTTTGAATAAGGAAATGGTTGACGCTTGGGATAAAGTGGCATCTTCAGACAGTTTTAAGTTCAAAGAGGCTATGGTTGACTCTTTAACAGCTATAGATGAGTTCTTGAAATTATTGGCCAAGAAAACCAAATCGAAGATACTGGATTACGAGAACCCATATTACGCTCTTATAGCCTTGTCTTCAAAGAATAAGGCGGATATGGATAGTTTCGACTCTAAATTCCTGAATCCTTTGAATGAGGCTATAAGGGCATTGATAGGTGATGTCTCTGAGGTGTCCAAGAAAGGTTTAAGAAGAACTTGGGATTGGTCTAAAGGGTCATTAAGGGATTTGGTTAAATATGTACAATCTAAACACGGTATCGAGAGAAACCGTGATATGTCCGTAAGGGATGGCATAGAAACTCTTAAGGCGTTTGACGTGGACGCTTTGTCTAAAATGGGGGTTATTTCCGACTCTGATCTTAAAAACGCTAAAAAAACAGCGGAAAAGGTTGCGGAGGAAAAGGGGAGTGAGGCTTACAAAAAGACGTATGACAAGGTTTTTGGCAAGGAACTAAAGAAAGGTGTTGATAAAGGTAAGGCTGAGCGTTCTGCTGAGATAGCCGCCGATTATCGGAAATCATTTGTCAAATCCGAGATCTATAACAAGGAGATGGATAAATATAAAGAAAAGGTGACCGGAACGTTGATTGATAGGTGGGAAGATTCAAAGAAAGATGTCCTTAATAAGGATCTAGCGTGGGACGAGGAACAAAAGGAGTTGGATAGAGAGGCATTGTCATTCCAATGGAAGTTAGGCGATAATTCTTATGGTGTGATTCTAGGAAAGGACTATAGTGGTTTGTCTTCAGTGTTTAAGCCTTCGGAGGATGGAGCGAATAAAGATAAATGGCTTTCTGACGCTTATGATTTCGTGAGAGATTATGAGTCTACCCACAATATGGTTTTAGTCGATAATCTATGGGATAAGGTTCATAACGTGTCAGAGTATACGTTAAGGAGGCAGTATGAGTCCGGGCTGATAAGCAAGTCCTATATGGATAAGAACCTTTCCCGGTTTAAGTACTTTATCCCGTTGAGAGGTTTCTCCGATAATATTGCCTCCGATGTTTATGATTACATAGACGCTACGGAGATAAAGATGGGAAACCCAGTGAAGACCGCTAAAGGACGTATCTCTGAGGCTGATAATCCTTTCGCTGGTTTGATACACGTTGGATACGGATCTATTACCGCAGGAAATAGGAACTTGGCGAAACAACGTTTTCTCAATTTAGCTAGCAATCATGACACTGGCGGTCTTATTACCATAGATAATATCTGGGTTCGAAATGTCGGTACCGAGGAAAATCCGGAATGGGTGGAGTCCATTCCGCAAATACCGGATAACGCTTCTGGCGAGGAAGTGGCCAAGGCGGTGAAAGATCATGAGGAAATGATGAGAGAGCTTAGAGAGGAAGGTAAGGCTGAGCTGATTAAAGGAGGTCGATCGGATATACCATATAAAACATTGTATGACCAGAGAAGCCAGCATCAGGTACAGGTTTTCGTGGGAGGTAACAGGTATGTCATGACCGTTAATGGCAATCCCCGATTGGCGCAAGCGGTAAATGGATTGACTAATCCGGATGTGAAGGATGATCTCGCTTACGTCGTAGCTAGGAACTTGAAAACATTTATGGCCGGAGCTTTTACGTCCAAGAACGTGGCGTTCTCGTTTGCCAACTTGATAAGAGATACGCCTTATGCCAATAACTCCGTGTTTGTGACGGAGAATTTTAGGTATTTCAAGGATTTTTCAGGGAACCAGAGGCGAGCGTTATTTGGACTTCGGAGTTTAGGTCGTAATCTGTATAAATACAGAAGGGGAGAGATAGATATTTCTGATAAGGAACAGGCGATATTTAAGGAGTTCATGGATAATGGAGGGGCTACTGGATATACGTTCGTGGAGACGCAAAAGGAATACGCCAAGGATTTAGCGAACAAGTTAGAGAAACTTTCGGATGGTAATATTGGGAAGTTATCCCCAAAACAACTAGTCTCTACTGTATTTGAGTGCTTTGAGTTCATGGGTAACGTAGCGGAACTTGTGAACCGATATGCGGCGTATAAGACGAGCCGGGAACATGGAAGATCCATTGACCGGTCAATCAATGATGCCAAGGAGGTATCGGTTAACTTTAACAAGAAAGGTGCCGGAAAGAAAACGAAGAGCGATAAATGGTATATTAACACAGCAGCGTGGATATCTGAGTATGGAAGAGATTGGGTGTTGTTCTTTAACGCCGCCGTTCAAAGCATGTATAAGGAATATTCCATGCTGAGAAATCATCCAATTAAAGGAATAAGTTCCCGTATAGCCCCACTAATATTCATGGGATCGTCTGTCTCGTTGCTCAATAATCTGTTTATGCCTATGCTCTTCGCTTATTTGGGATGGGATAGCGATGATGATGATAGGGATTATTTTGATTCATTGAGCGATCATGAGAGACAGAATAATATATGTATTCGTTTGACTCATGGTCGTTGGCTCAAGATTCCGTTATCTCCGGAGCTTGCCAATTATTTCAAGATCGGAGATATAATTGCCGGGCAATTATCCGGTAAAAGGGAAGTGGAGGCTATGGATGTCGTTAAGACAGGGATTGATATGGTGTCCCCGTTAAACATAAACTGGGAGTATGATAGTTGGAAGTTCGCTCTAAATCTCCTGCCTACGGTGGTTCAGCCTATCGCCCAAAACGCCTCTAACGTGAATTTTATGGGTAATCCTATCTATAAGACCTCGATGAACAAGGCTAATGATTATGATCCGGAGTACACCAAGGTCTACAGGAGTACCAGTACCACCATGGTCGAGTTGTCGAGGGCGTTTAACTCGTTAACGGGTGGCGACGATGTCAAGAGAGGCACGAGCTTTAATCCGGCTACTTGGCAGAACATTCTTTCTGGATATACAGGAGGTTTTGGTACTGTGGCATTGGGCGTGTCTGATTTAGTCCTTGATATGCTGTCCGGAGAGGATGGGGATATGCCGGTGAGTCGTTATCCCCTGTTAAGCCGTTTCTTGACCGGAGGGGACAAGGATTTGAAGCTGAGCCGGATGAATTCCATATATAACAAGAAGGTCGTAGACTTTGTCACGGGAATGGATCATGATTACAAGGGATATCTAAAGAAAATACAGGATACTTCCGTGGACGATTTCGACAGGGCCGGATATATGGTCAAGTTAAACCAGCTGACCGGTAGCGATGATTATAGGAGATCCATGGAATTGTCACAGTACGTGAAGGCCATATCCGATATGGAGAGGTTCCTTCGTGAGGTCGGTAGCGATAATGATTCCCTAGAGAATCAAGTGTATGAGCTAAAGCTACGGGCGTTGGAGATATTTGAGGATGAGGATGAGTGAAAAGATAGCGGGTGACACCAACACCACCCGCTATATAAGCTTAAATTTCTTTCATTTTATCTTTTGTCTTGTTATATGCCCATTTGCATCCATAATAGGCTATCCCAGTAGATGCAAGCAAGATAAATGTAGGTTTAAGATAAAATTCTATATCAAGTATACCTAATAGTATTGTTATAATGGCAAAAGAGCCAAAATAAAAGATAATAAAAGCAACTATAACAGCTAAAACTGGTAAGATTTTTCTCATGATATTATGTGTTTAAAGTCTTAAATCTTCTTTCTCCGGTAATAATCCATATTTAAAAAAAATATATATTTGGTCATCAAACAAATCATATACCTCTTTATGTATTTTAGCCCCTACAATATATAGCATATTCCGATACGCATATAGATAGTTAACGGATACGTGGATTATCGGGTCTTTGTATCTCTCGTCCTTGAAATATGAATTATATACATATTTTATAGCGTGCTTCCCGCAAAACATACAGTTCTTGAACTCAGTGATCTCGCAGATCTCTCCGGTCAACTCGCTAGATCTCTTAGTCGATATTTCCATCATTTCCTTTAAAGCGTCTTTTGCCGGCCAAATATCCTTGTCCTCGATCGGGCTTACGTCTGTAATATTCACGAATGCGATAGTCCCGCTATTAACTTCCTCCACCTTGAAAACGGTATGCTCGGCATTGCCTGTCGTGATCTTCCACTTAAATAAGTCCATATCAGGGAATTCCCAAGTGAACCTGTACTTGAAATTGGAATATACATAGTTCTTGTTATCCCATCTGTAGTCTTGACATATACAGTATTGGCAGAATAACAATGCTAATAAAATCACATATGTTAGTCTCTTCATTGTCATTCAAATTTATGAGTACTTTGATCTAGTATAAGCGCTTTTTTAGATATTTTATCTACCAGAATGTATTCCTTGACACTTGAATACCTTTGTGTCTGCACGTAATTCCATGCTATGAAAGCAAATATGAACATCAAAATCACCTTGAATATTCTGTATGTTTCCTCGCTCATGTTTTATGTATTTATATTTTTTGCAAAATTACCCAATCTTCACATCTGTTATCCCGCAGGAGGCATGTTTTACGGCATATTTTATTTTAGTTTTATCCCGAGGAATAGTAAAAAATTAAAAACTCCCCAAATCCTCACGGACAAGGGAGTTTTTATTATTTAACTATAATCTATATGAATGGTTTTCAGACAACCTTAAACGGTCCTATCCTCACGAACGAGAGCGTTTGTAATATCTAAATCCATATCTAAACAAAGACATACTTAATCATCATCGCCGATCCTCCCGGAATAGCAACGGTGGGTATATCCGTCTTAAAATGCTTCCCAATACCACCCAAGGGAAGCGGGAAATATTTATTCAAACTATATTTTATGCCATAAGGAAAGGAGTGTGCCCCCATCCTCCAAAGCTATCCCCTTGACATAAATATACCTCTGGTTCTCACGAATGAACGGTATGACATTGATAAAATTATTTTATGAATACAACCTAGTGTAATATCTTTAAGTAATGACTCCAGTCCATCACGGATGAGAGCCATAAGGGGTTATAAATATATAACATACCATATACGCATAAAAAAACGTGGTGCCGTCACAACTACCAAGACCCGGCGTCCCCACGCCAACATAACAGGTAGTAAGCAACGGCCCACGTCTTATATATAGATTATATATACAAATAACGTGGGCGTATTGTTGCTATCGGCTCCCTGTTATGTTTATAAATTTGGGGAATTTAGGTCTTTATAGGAGACGATATCTTTAACGCCACAATGTGTGTCACGTCTTACATTCTAATCAGTGACTACGCGAATATACTCTATTTATTTTATATTAGTAAAAAATAAGTCGTATTTTATTTGTCTAATATTGATTTTTACAGGGAAAACGTTCATGCGCACGCTATAAACTCGACTCATTTTTTGGATATGAATCGATATATCCCGTTGATTCTTCTTTGATTATAGAAGGCTTAGGCATATCTTCGGATATGAGCGCACCTATCATGTCTGTCATCAATATATCGTCGTGATTGCCACGACCGGGAATATTCCCGTAACTACCGTCCGGACGTTGCTCGTATTTTGACGCTTCCTTGTACATACGCTCATCCGGGTCTATAAACATATCGTCCTCGAAAGCCACTATGAAATTATCTACCATGTCCTGCTTGGTCTTTTTGTTGGTCTGGAAGCCTATCTTCTTGTATATGCCGTTCCTTATGTCCTCGGGATCCGTCGCCGCTCGCATGTAAAGATTAGGGTAGATATCCTCTATCTTTTTCAGTATGCCACGAATATGATCGCCTTCCTCCACGAACTCTGACGCCTCTGATTTTTTCTTATCAAACGTATTGCTCTCGAAGGCGAGAAGGGCGTTCTTGTAGTATCTGGCGATCTTGACGGCTTTGTAGGCGAGCCAATCGTATCGTATATGACCGTGCCATCTGGCTACCACCTCCGCCTTTCCTCCGCTGAATCGTAAATTCCACCTGTTTATAACCGTTATGCATGACGGGTCAGAGTTCTTGCTACGTCCACCGACATCGACGATAACAAGATACTCGTTGGATGTCCTTGTATCATCGGGCCTCTTCCAGATTCTCAACAGGCCGTTCGGATTCTTGGAAAGAATTATCCTCTTGGTCTTCTCTGATTGGGATATGTCGCCAATGAACTCCGGGGGTGATACGTATCTTTCCCGCATTACCTCGATCGTATAGATATTGAACACGAGATTACCGGAATACTTGAAACACTCGACATCATCGGATGGTGCCTCGGATGCCATCGATGCGTGATCATGGAACGAGGCCCTTTTCTTGATATACCATTTGATGTGCTCCAGCGTAGCTCCTTTTTCCCATAGAGACCATAGATACTGTCCCGGCTCGCTATTGTCATTAGGGGAGGTCGTGACATCCCTTCCCTCTAATAGATCCAATATGAAAAGCCGGATCTCTTTCTTGTCCTTGAATCTTATCATGTCGTTCTCGATAAAGAAGAACGGTATGAATAGCGCCTTACGGGATGACGTGCCCTCCTTGGCCATTTGGTACTCATCATAGAAATAACCGGCCATGCCGTTAGCCGTAGACTCGGAGATCTCCATGGTCAACGGTCTCTCCAATATATTCGAGTCTATGTTTGTTATAACCTGCTCCGCCGATTTGCCATCCGTTGTTTTCCAGTAGGCTACCTCCGAGAAGTGGGCCATGGCATAGTCCATACCACGTGTTGACTCGAAATTCTCATAAGATGCCACGGTTATCACGTTATCACGTACCTTGTTCCCGGACGGGTCGGTGATTATGGAGTCGGACGCCGAATGCTCGTAAGGGGCGAATTGTAACTTGTCAACACCATATATAAATCCCGGGATATTATCGAGAACCTTTTTATACATGGCCTTGATACGTTTGGCGGTATCTTTCGTCTGGGCTATAATTACGGAATACCATCCTTCCATGACGAATAGCTGTATCCACGCCATATAGAGCTGTACCAAGGTGGAACCTCCCCATTGCCGGGCTTTCAATAATATTATACGGATCGGGACTCCCTTATGCCTCATTTCCTCCAGAACGGATAGCACGTAACGTTGGGCGTAATTAAGCTCAAAGGGGATCATTTCTCCCGCCTCTTTCGACTTGATCTTAAATAACGAGAAAAAGGCGAAGGACGGGTCTCTCGAGCAACGGGCCCAAAATAGCATGTTGGCCACGTCCTCCTCATTTATCCCATCTGAATCCGGGTACAGCTCGTTGAACCTTATCGTGTAGTCCTTTATGGAACCGGCTTTCAGGACATCCTGATACAGATCGTTTTTGAAAACCTCCTCGGTAAGCCACTGTACCCTTATGGGGTAATCATCTATGACAACCCTATGGCTATGCCCCTCCATTCCACGCCCCGTGAATTGGTCGTGCGTGCCGAATATATTTTTCAGCCTCTTGTTATTCTCGGCCAATATAGACTCAACCTCTTCCGTGAACGCTAATTTTCTGTATGACTCCATAGATGATATAGGCTATTAGGAATGACAGCAAGTGTATCCTCCAGTTGAATAAGGGGATAAACGCCATGACGATATTGCTCAATATTATTCTCCAAAGGCTTAGTTTATAGGCGTGATATCTGCGGGCGTAACATCCCATGATAAATCCGGACATGCCGCATGTAGGAACCGGCAATGAGGCTAGTGGTACGAACGAGGCCAAGACGCAAGACACGTAACCGATCAGGCATGTTTTCACACGAGGCTTAAACTGGAATAAGGCGATAAGATTTAATGATAAATGAAATATGTTGGCGTGGGTGAACATGTAAAGGAAATGGTCGTATGGAATGGAATTGGTATCGAAATAGAAATGTTTACCTGCGAGTTGGAGTATGACGCTTGTCAAGGCGATTATTAATGAAGGAATCAGTCTTTTTAGCTTACCTTCCATTTTTCCTTTCCCGGTTGATGCGTTGTATTATCGCCAACGCCCGTGAATAGGATATGTAAAAACAGGGGGCCGTTTGATAGACCGCGAAAGAGGTGATGAAATAAACGGAGCTTCCCTTGAATTCTCTCTTTTTCTCCAGCTCTTTGTAAATCTCATAAATGTCATCGATCATCTTGTTCCTGATCGATCGACCTTTTTCCTTGGTCTTCCCTTTCCTGATCAGCAGGATTCCCCTATACGCTTGAAGGGTGGAGATCCAGAACCTAGAGGCATGTGAGGATATAGCCCTCATTACCGCCTCTCGGTGGGATTTCACTTCCCTCATCTTCAAAGCACGTCTATAAGCTTCGTAAAGCTCCATGTCCCGCTCTGGGATGAAATCTACGCCATTAACCATAAAGAACGCTTGTTTTGGTGAACATCACAAAGATAGAAAATAGATTCACATGTTTGATTATTCTTAGGGTTCATGGGTTAAATAAAATAATCAAAATAACAAAACGGATATACCTTATTATTTTCCTTTGCCTAAAACAAAATCGATTAAGGTATGGCAGATATATCTAACAAAGAGAGATTCAGACAAAGATACGCCAAACGGAATCCGGATCTTAACATGGATGACGAGGAGGCTTACTACGGCTCGGTCAACCAGTTCATGGACGAGTATGAGGGTTACGAGGGAAACTCTAAGAAAATGCGGGAGAACCTATCGAAGAGTCCAGCTTTCGCCGAGTTGATGGTAGCCGCTAGGGATCAGGATGATTTCGATCCCGTGGTGTGGATGGTACAGAATAAGGGGCTTGACTTAAAAGCCTTGGCCGATGATCCCGATTATTCGCAAAAGCTGGCCGACGCTCATAACGCTTACTTGGAGAAACTGGCGAAACAGGACGAGATCGAGAAACAAATGTCGGAGAATATGCCGGCTAGCGTGGAAGCGATTAGGGCGAAAGCCTCGGAGATGGGCCTTTCCGATGATCAAGCGGAGGAGGTTATAGGCAATATGTATCAAGTCATGGATGACTTGATCGTCGGTAAATTGGACCCGTCTATTTTCGAGATGATGGCCAAGGGAATGAATTATAACCAAGACGTGGAGGCCGCTCGGGAGGAAGGCGTTGCGGAAGGGATCAACAAGAAAGTTACCGACAAGTTAAAGGATCTTAGCGGTAAGCAGGAAAGGCCGAGAGGAAGACAAGGAGCACGGCAGGAGAAGCCGGTTACGCAAGACGTGAACAATCCTTTTTTATAATAAGAATAATAACAATTAATACTTTTGCGATGAATAAATTATTTAAAGACAAGATGTTTTGGGTCAAGGCTTTGTTCTTTGTCTTGGCGGTATTGACTGGTGGAGCGGCTATGGCCGTGGAGATCGGGGAGAATGGAAGTGATACGGATCCCAATGATGGCAAGCCGTTGGAGAACGCGACCCCGGACGCAGCAGGTAAGGGTATTGATCAGCAGGGGCAGGGGGCTACCGGATCTGCGGTCACTGACGCTGATCTGGCCGAGAACAAGGTAGAGGATTACGTCAGTAAATTTCAAGCGTACAAATATCCCATGCACACGGATTTCCTCAAGCTCGCCAAGCAAGTCCATGTCAACACGAAGGAACCGGAGCATTACAATATTGGCGAGGCTATAATGGATTGCGTTACCAAGGCGGCGGTGACCAACACGGAAAAGGACGCTGAGGTAAAACTAAGCTTGTATAAGAATGACGAGAAGTTATTTGCCGAGTGCAACACTGTCTTGGTAGACGGCGTAACCGGATATGATGAGAACGGAAATTCTGACGGTAGTCCGTTAGTCCTCTATGTCATATCCGCGGATAAGGCTAACGGTATTATGGTTTCCGCTCTTAATGGCCCGTTGGATGAAGGAAAAAACATGTATGTGCCGGATTTGAAAGCGGGTACCGGATTGCACATCATGGCACCGGCCATGAGTGAGAGTGAGGTGGAGATCGCCCCGGATTCCGCTTATCCCAAGAAAGAGATCGCCTACTTGCAGAAGAAGGTATGTCCGATTACGTGGACGGAATTCTTCGAGCGTATCAATAAGAAGGCTAAGTGGAACGTGCAAGACTTGAAGGATTGGACTTTGTCTAATTTCCGCAAGAAATGTACACGCACGATGTTGATCGGCGTAGGTACGAAGTTCGTGAAGTATGGCTCCAAGAAAACAGGTACCGAATACGTGTATGCCCAGAAAGGCGTGTTGAGACAATTACGGCTGGGTTACCAGATCGGTTCGACATTGGAGTTCGCCGATCTTATCGGTATCACCCGTATGCTTTTCGGAAAATACTCAAACACGAACGAGATGGACGTGTATTGCGGTACCAAGTTCATCGAGAAGTTGTTGAACATCGATTTCACGAAACATAAGGATATCTCATTCGTCAAGAAACAGAATATCGGTATCGATATCTCCTCTTTTGAGACCACTTTCGGAAAGTTGAACTTCAAGGTAGAGCATGCCCTTGACGATCTTGGATATGAGGAATGCGCCGTAGCTTTCCCGATGTCCGAGGCCAAGCGTTATTACTACCAAAAAGGAAAGACTCTTACCGTGGATCACTCCAAGGGAGAAGGCGGTGAGGTACGGGAGGCCAAATCCCAATATTATATTCAGGATGACTGCTTGATGCTTACGGGTTATAACTCGATGCTGATCGGTCCGGACGTGACAGTGAGCGGATATAAGCTGTCTATGCTTGACACAGTCGTTTCCAGCGTGGCTTCCCTGAGTTCCGTATCTACACCGAAAAAGGACGATGTGGTTTACTTGACCGTAGCGGACGATACGCACGCCGTCGGATTGTATGTATATGACGGTACCGCATGGAAACCATACAAGGGAGAGATTAACGTGTAAACTGTAATATTGTCAAACAAGACCCACCGGAGCAAACGCACGGTGGGTCTAATAAAATCAATCGAATGATCACGAAAACATATGAGTTGGTAGGCAAGGATAATTGCATGCTCCGTACTATATACTGCGGCACAAGGGTCAGCATGGAGTTCAAGGGCGGTAATTTCATCAATGGCAAGAACGCCTTACTACGGACTAGCAACCCTTTCGTACAAGACGCTATCGAGAATGATTGCCGATTTGGTACGTCTATCCGGCTCGTCTCTACGTTAAAAGACGATGATGTGTCTGGTGTCTCGGTCATGAGGAACTCGAGAGGCCGGGAAAAACAAGTGAAAGAGGTCAAGACCGTAAAGAACGTGAATGATGCTATTGACTATTTCGCCAAGATGGGCTATAAGGTGGAGAACGATGATATGCTCGAGGAGTTAAAGGATAAATTAAGTGTCTCATTCCCGAACATGAAATGATATGGATATTAGCGTGAGCGACATAGTGAGTGAGGTCAAGATCTGCATAGACGAGATCGGGCTTAATGACGCTGAGTTCCTAGGAACGCAGGATAACGAGGAAATGGACACGATTATCAAGTCCAAGATATCGGAGGCGTTGCGCTTCGTGAACGGTAACGCGGACTGGGGCCTGCTGGAACCGAACAAGATAATAACGGACGGAACCATAAAGGACGATCTTGTCGCTCATGTAAGTTTGCCGGAGAACTACTCTCGGATTTGTTACGCTAGGCTATCATCATGGCCTTTATTTATTTCAGATCCTATCTATTGGAACGATAAGGAATACGCCACGCTGTCGGATCCATACGCAACGGGGACATGGGAAAGACCTAAACTGGCGTTGACCATGAGGCCGGGTAAGACATTGGAGCTATATAAGGCGAAGGATAAATCCGACACGTTCGAGATCGGGATCATAACGGACGAGGATATAACGGATAGCTTGGAGGTAAGCCCCAAGCTGAAAAAGGCGCTGATCTATTATATATCCGGCCTCACGTTGCTTACTTACAGGGATCAGCATGCGGACAGTATGTTTAATCAAGCGTTGGTTCTTATGGGTGTCAATCCATCCGGAGCCAACTCCAATCAATAACAAGACTATAGAATCATGGTATACATATTCAAGGACAGGTTAATTCGGGTAGAGTGGACTATTTACAAGGGGATAAGCCCGGTGAAAGAGGATTTCTCCCGATCTAATGTAAAGGTTTTTCTATTAGGCAACCGGGAGAAATATCTACTTCAAGCGAGAGCGGACAAAGGTACGCTTTATGTAGACATTCCTTCAGGGTTGGAAGAAGGAACTTACTCTATCGAGGCGATATGGGTCAAGAATATGGATCATGTCTTTGATACACGAAGCGTATGCCGCTCCAAGAAAGAGGATCTTTTCTCTATTACCGAATTTGAGGACGAGGCTACGAATATCGGAGAAGGTGTCGTCGTGCTGAAAGTAAAGACCTCTACCGCCACTTATGGCTATGATGGCTTGTCCTCATATGAGCTGGCCGTATTACGTGGGGACTGGAACGGTACGGAAGGAGAGTGGCTGAAGCATGAGCGTTACGTAAGCGTGCTCGATTCCCGTGGTGATAGCGAGGTTGATACCATGAGCCAAAAGGCCATTACTGATGAACTGGAGGCACAAGACAATGCCATAGAGGATATTAGGGAAGATACGGAAAAACTTGATAATCGTGTGGAGAAAGCGGAGGTCAAGGTTAATAATATGGGGGATGTCGTTGATGAGATCAAGAGCCACGCCCCGGTATCAGCCCGTCCCGCCGGTTTCAAGCCGGACATCGACCTTACCCCGGAGATCACGGTAGACCGTGCTTGGAGAGACCATGAGGGTAACGTTATCCGTGATACGTATATCACCCGGAGGGGATTGAGGAACGAGATAATCGACATCACCAACCAGCAGGTAACGGACTTGAAGCCCGGTTCCGTCGATCCGGACGATCTTTCCGAGGCTACCAAGCAATTGATCGGTAACAAGAGCATAACCAACCTTCCGGACGAGGAGGATATAACCGTGACGGATAATCGGACCTTGAAGTTGAAAGATAAGGAATACGCCCCGAAGGATTACTCCGGCATGGGACGTGTGTATCTCCGGAAGCATTACGTGAACGGCGTGAACACGCTCACGCAGCACATGATGAGAAAGCCTAATACCATTTATATCATACAGTATGACTACTGCCTAGCCGGGCAGACGATCGAAGTGCCGGAGAATTGCGTGCTGGAGTTCCAAGGGGGGAGTTTGAGGAATGGTGTTTTAACAGGAAATTATACTGAGCTTAATTTGTCTTATGGCAATTTTAGCGATATAAACTTTAGAGGATCTTTTAATAGCAAGAGTACGATTCTTCCAATAATGTTTAATGGGACGGATGATGATATTTTCCGTGACATGTCCTCATTATCATATTGTGGGTTTTTTAATATCGTTATACCTTATAAATCATATGCCTTAAAAAATATTCACGTTTTTAAGACTGGATTAATCAGTAAGGATGATGGGGTTTATTCGGGAAAGACTCCTTTATATTCCCACGTTCAGGATTTCGCTAAGTACGATAAACCGATTCTTGTCCCATGTGGAAATTTTAAATTCTCACATTTAGGATTTACTACATCTTATCAAGGGTTGACATATAATCCCAATACTAGACAATATGCCTTATCTTTTTCAGAAGATAGCAGTGAAGATGGAAAAGCTAAAATTGTCATAGTTGACGAAAAGTTCAATTTTGTAAGATTTAAAATACTGGAAAATGGAGGTCATGCTAATGACATGGCCTATAATCCCAATACAAATGAACTTTTGGTTTCACCAATTAAAGGGAAAACAATTAATATTTATAATTGGGATGAAGATTTCACGCTAAAGAAAACCGTGACAATAAATAGCACATCTTTAGATCCTATAGAGTCTATCGGATACGATCAAGTCAATAATATATATGCGATCAAGGCCGTTACAGAAGTAATAGTTACGGATACTGATTTTAATGTGTTGTATTCTCATGATATATCATTACCAGATATGTATATATCTCAATCTATGGAATTTAATAATGGTAACTTGATATTATGGTGTACTGATCGATTTGACTTGAATAGTGATATTACAAATAATTTCATTGTCGTGTTTAGTGTAGATGGTAAATTATTAGATTCTTATAATTATCCATCCTTGTATAAATATGAGGAAAGTGAAGGGATCGTTTATATTCCATGTGAAAATAGTTTTTTATTGTCTACATATTCTATTGGTGAAATTCATTTTTATAAGTATGAAAGGAATATTCAATCCCATAGTCACGCTTTAACGGATATAATAAATTCTGGTTTGACCGAAATGCATTCTAAAAAAGATAGGGTTGTATATGTTGATAGTAATAATAATGGATTTTATGACGGTACTAGAAAATATCCTTATCCAACTATTACCGAAGCATTGAACCATATCAATAAGATCACTCCTATAAATATGGTAGTATCACCCGGTATATATAATGAGGCTGTGTATATTACAGGTAATGCTAGACTTGCTATATATAACGATGATCCTTCCAGGGAAGTTAGAATAAAATCTATTGACTGCTCTAATACTACTATTCTTTTATATGATCTTACATTTACGGATGATTCCAATCCTATTATTTTTTCTCATGGGAATGCTTACCTTAATAATGTTAAGGTAGGTCCTTCTAAAGATCCTATCAAAGATGCTCCATATGGTACAAAAGGTATTCAATTTTATAACGGATGTATAGCTTATATTTACAAAGCGATTGTCGATTCTTTTAGTTGTGCGGTATATGTTAGCTCATCAAGTGTCGTATCTATCAATCATCTTAGTGGAAGTAATAATTATTATGGCTTCATTACTGATGGTGGGGATATTCTATTTGAGCTTTTTGAGAGAATAACTATTGGAACAAGACTATTGACATATATTAAACCGTCATGTTTATTGTTACCGTCGAATAATAGACCTTACGCTATTGAAGGAGCTTTCGTGTATGATACAACATTAAAAAAGCCAATCTGGTGGAACGGTACGAACTGGGTCGACGCTACCGGAGCTACCGTATAACCATTAAAACATTATAATCATGAGACAATTCATATACAAAATCATCAGAAAGATATTCAAGCTTGTATTTTCTGTTTACAAGCCGAAGGTAAGGACATTGTATAAAGGCCGTAGGAACATCGATCTTACGGAGAACGGCGATCAGCGCATAAGGGTAGGTAAGCCTTTCTATCTGGCCGGGAACATCTACAAATTAGATCAGTTGGATAATACGAGCGTATTCAAGTTGGCCCTTTACAAGAAGGAAAGCGAGGATTGGTCAAAGGCTAACGACCTTGATTTGATCTTGAGACTTAACGTCGGCTACAACATATTTTACGTATAACGAACTAAAGCACGATACATTATGGAAGATCGAAAAGATATTTGCGAGGGTTACGAGAGGGATAGCGTACAGCAGCTAGACAAGCTGGCCAAGGATAAGAACGAGCGTTTTCCTATCTATCCGTTGACATACATTCAGGCCGTATATGACGCTAGGACGAAAGAGAGGCTTGATTCCATATTGTGGAAATGCAACAACGTGTATTTGCCTTGGATGGGATCGGCGGGGGATACCCGTATACAATTGCCTTTCTGGATGAGAAGGAAGGGTATCATAATCACTTACAAGAACCTTGACGAGGAGACGATAACCGAGAAGCTCACCTATGATCTTTGTATCGCCGATGATTTCTTCCGTCTTGACTCCTCTTGGACTAGGATAACGGACGCCCTTCCGGTCGGGGGTAACATAACCATAGGCTCTAACGGAAATTGGTTTCAGGATGGCGTTGATACCGGCTTCAAGGCACAGGGACCTAAAGGGGACAATGGACAAGTTCCACACCTTCGCTTGGCTGGGGGATACGTAAAATATAGCTACGATGAAGAGGTATGGTATGATCTTTTCCCGCTCATTGACATAACCCCAAGCGTAAAGGTGGGGGAGGTAAAGACGTTACCCGCAGGTAGCAAGGCTTCGGTAACGAACGTTAGCGGGGATAAGGACGCCATTTTCGACTTTGGAATCCCTATGGGAAATACTGGCCCCAAGGGAGAGAAGGGGGATGGGTATGATTTGTTGGGATTCAGGGATACGGCGGATGCTTTGCCTTCCACCGCTAATATCGGTGACGCTTACGCTGTAGGAACTTCCTCCCCATATCATCTTTACGTATGGAAGGACAATGTTAGTAAGTTCGTTGATATAGGCTCACTTAACGAGATAAAGGCCTCTATCTTTGACGGGGGTAGGGCTGATAGTAATTATGGTGGGACAAGAACCATCGATTGCGGTGGGGCTGACGCTTATTTGGTGTAACTCATAAATTATTTACCTATGGAAAGAATTCAGTTAAGAAGAGATACGTCGACAAGATGGAGAGAGGTGAACCCTATTCTCATGGAAGGTGAGGTCGGATTTGAGACGGATACCAGATTGAGAAAGATCGGTGATGGCGTGAACCGTTGGAATGACCTTGAATATTTGAAGGCAGAAGGTATTGTACAAGAAATTGGGAATAGCGAAGATGTATCCATTAGCCAGAAAACGCTTTCTAATGAAACATTTTTGAATCGTGTGAACTTAAAAAGCTCAAATGATTTAGACTTGTGTACTCAAATTGGAATTTATACATGGATAAATGAAGAGGTTCCTATAAATTCCCCGGTACAAGGCTTAGGTTTAATGAACGTATTTCCCTATCTCCTAGATAAAGATGTCTTAAAACATCGAATTGTCCAGCAAGTCTTCGATTACTATGGGAGAATGTATGTCAGGTATAAAGGTAGTGGAGAATGGGGTGATTGGAACAGGCCTGCTGAAAAATCCATATTGGATAACACCGTAGACAATACTTTCACTTACAGAAGAAGTTTAAATTCTGATAACAATTTAGATGAGATCTCTCATATCGGAATATACTCGTGGATATCGAGCTCGGTTCCTCAAAACGCACCAGTTAGTTACGGAGGCGTACTTCTATTATTCCCTTATTTCCGGACGGAGTATACCGAGTTAAGCCGTACCGTGCAAATAGTCATAGCCTCAAGCGGGAAGATGTTCTCCCGATATCGTACCACATCGGGTTGGGGTTCTTGGGTCTCTGGAGGATCTGGAGGATCGGGAGAGACTTATGAGGATCGATTGATGAGGGCGTTTTTAGATAAAACTTTCACGACGTGGCAACCCGAAGGTAATATACCTCGTAATTCACAAGATTTGTCATATTACAGTGGGGCTATAAGTGGGCTTCCTTATAGCTCCGTGTTTAATTTTGGTAACGACATTTACTATAACCGTGGTCTCTCCTCCTTTTTTTCGGCGGTAAAGAATAAGGGAAGTGTTTTATATAGTAAAGGTTACGGACAGGACACTAGAAGAGGCTCTTATTATGGTACCGTTTGCTCTACTTTTGGATCTTATATATCTGGTCAAAAGATATATTATACCACGACGGAGATTCCGGAGGTTGCCGAGGAGATCACCTATGTTGATATCGAGCAAATAAACATAGGTGATATTTTGTGGACTTCCGGGCATTGTAAGGTTGTTTCCTCTGTCAATGTGGATGAGGATGGCATCTATAATATCGTCGTTACGGAGCAAGGAGGATATAATATGATGGAAACGGTTTACGATAAAGATGGGTTTGAGAAAATCCTTAAAGGGATAGATCCTCATGATAAGAGGGTCTTTAAATTATACCGCTTCCAAAATCAAAGGATACCGGTTTTGCCTAAAATAGAATATAGCGAGAATGTCATTTCTGAATATGGGGATAGGACCTATTTTGAGCAAGGGCAAGATGTCTTTATAGCGGTCAAAGACGGGGATCATATTAATATTTCTGATGGAAGCAATACGAATAGATACCTTTTATCGGGAATGTCCTCTAAAATCGTGAACGGGATCGAGCTATATAATGTGCGACCATATCTATCAGGGACGGCAGAGTATGATTTGTATACCGATAATGATGATCTTCACGCTAAACTATCTGTGATAGACATGGGTGATGTTATCTTGGATGATATTACCGTGAGGTTGACAGGATACAGCGACAATGTAAAACCTAGCTGGTATAACGTAATATACCTAATAGAAGCGGAGGAAGGAGAGTATCCTTATTTTCCGGCCCCAGAAGGATACATGGGGCATAATGCCGTGATGTGCAAGGATTTCATAAAAGACAATACTTTTAACGTAATCATGAGGGATGTGAAGGATTATGCCTCTGGATATTACGTCAGATGTTATTATGAAACAAGATTTGGATTAGCTTATAAGGATAGTAATATCATTATGATAAAATAATTTATAGATATGGACAGAGTATTACAAAGAAGAGATACGGCATCGAACTGGGCTAAGTTTAACCCTGTTCTTTCGGAAGGGGAGATAGGAATCGTCATCGACGGAGGTAAAGGTTATAAGATAGGTGACGGTGTCACACATTGGAATGATCTGGAATACCCCTCTAATCCAACCAGTGTTGTGGGCACGATCGGAGATAGCGAGGTTGCCGTGATTAACCAGAAAGGCGTATCCTCTTTGGTCGGCCTAGACACGTACCCTGTATTCTCCGATACCAAGCCCTACGTAAAAGGCGAGATCGTTAATTACGGCGGTCTCTTGTACGAGTTCACGGCTGATCATGAGGCGGGGGCGTGGATTGGCACGGACGCAAGGGAGACGAGTTTGAAGGAGGAGGTGACAAAAGAGTTGACCATTAAATCTCAAGGATTTACTTGTAGTAATCCAATTACTAATGAAATAATAAAGGAGATATTTTATGCTAAAAAAGATTTTCCTGTATATTTCTCATTAGCATTAAACTACCTTGCGACTGATAATAAATATCACAATAGATTATATGTAATCAATAAATATACTGATAAAGTAGTAGATTCAATATTTGATTTTTCTTACGATACTTTTGATGAATGTAAAGTTGGATTAACTGATGATATATATTTAAATGGATCTAATCCTATAAGATCAGCTGTAGCTATTAATAATAATTATAGAAGGACTAATGAAAGAATTGAAGATAATATTTTTACAAGTTATTATAGTCTTGATGCTTGCCCTAATATAAAAAACTATATTGAGAGTAGTTTGAAACTTACTGATGATAGTATAACTAATTTGTATATTAAAGAATTAGTAGTTCCAGATATAAATATTGGTGATATTAAAAATATTAGATTGAATTTATGTATATTTGTTGGTAGTAAATATTATAATGCTTGCTATATTGATCTTAATCCAACAGGTGTTTATACTGTTTTTGAGAATGCATATGATACGTTCGATGAATGTGCCAATAATTGTAATGGTGTTATTTATAATGAAAAAAATAAAGCAGGTGCTTTAATAGAATACTCAGGTATAAAAAATTTTACTTTGACTAGGTCTCCTTTATGGAACCATGATCTTACTATAGATTTTGCTCCTACTATAAAAAATTACCTAAACAAGTTTACAATAGAAAAAATAAATGATTATTTTGATGTTACTGATAATTTGATTTTTAAGACAAGTGATATGATATTAAAGGATCAGTTTTTTAATGGTTCTTCTTATATTGAAAGTAAAGGTTATTCTGTATCGCAACCTATATTATGTAAAGCTGGTATAACTTATAAATACAATTTTGATAAAGCAGGAATGGGTAATAATATTAACTGCTGTAAAGTTGATAAATATGGTTTAAATCCTGTTGCATTTACTGTTAATTTATCCCCAGATGATAGTACAGCTACATTTTCATTTACAGAGGATACCTATGTTAGGATTAACTGTGGTAGAAACTTAGATTCTATTATTCTTACGGAGGAGTCTATATTCCCTGATCCTTTTTCCTACTCTCAAGGAGGTAATATATTAAATGAAAGTTTCATTCTTAATGAAAGTCAAAAAAAACAGGTTGAAAATATATCGGAAAATGCAATAAATAATTTAGCTAATAAAATTATAGCATGGGACGGAGATAGTATTGCTGCTGGCGACAAAGGTACACCTTGGGCAAGCATTATTATGTCAAAAAATAAAATGATAGGAAAGAATTTTTCAGTTGGTGGAGCTACCATAACTTCGGGTACAACAACAAGTAGCGGTATTAATAGACACTGGGTTAGTTATAATATAGATACTATACATCAACAATATCCAGCTTTAGATTATTTAATTCTTGAAGGAGGTTCCAATGATGCAGACTTAGAATCTCAAATCCAAATTGGTATATTTGACCCACTCGATTTTGATGGGCCATTTGATAATACCACATTCCATGGCGCTTTAGATTACTTATTCTCTAAAGCTATTACATACTACCCGGGCACTAAGATAGGATTTATTATAGCTGTTAAAATGGGTAAAGGTAAATATTCAAGTGTTTCAAATAGGAGGGATTTCTTTGATAAGATAAAACTTGTTTGTGAAAAGTGGGGTATTCCTTATATAGACTTATGGAAAACAAGCCCAATGAACCCAAATATGAGTGTATATTGGAATCCTGATTTAACTCCAGAAGAAAATATAGCTCAAGGTTATTATTATGCAGATAGTCAACACCCTACTACTGTAGGTTATAATTATACTGCCCCAATGATTGAAAGTTGGATTAAAACTCTGTGATTTATAGTATTATCATGTACCGCTACTTCTCCTACATATCAGACCTCGCAAATTGGGCCAAGTCCATCGCCATAGCCGCCGTTGTCACGGCGATGGACTTCGTTTCGCCGATCGAGAATTTCTTGGTGGTGATCCTGTCGCTGGCCTTCATCGATACGTTCTGGGGGCTGGCTGCGGATCACGGGGATTTCCGGAAGAGCAAGTTCATCCGTAGCTGGGTGTATATGCTGATATATCTATTAATCATTATCGTGTCGTTCTGGATAGGCATGATGATGGATAGCTCTGAGGATAACGCCAAGGCTTTCGTGTCTTGGATAACGTGGGCGATGATATGGTTTTACGGGACCAATGTCTTAAAGAACATAGGCAAGGTATTCCCGGATAACAAGGTGATAGCCTTCTTGTATTGGGTTGCCGCCGTGAAATTTATCAGCAAGGTCAATTTCTTGGATGAGTATAACAAGACAAAGAATAAAAAAGGCTCCCCAGATCCAAAAGGATAGGGGAGCCGGATAAATTTTAGCTTCCTGTCTTTCGCAAGGGAGGATAGCAATGTTAACAAAGCGCATAAAAGTATAAAAAATAATTGATATGAGAACGATTAACAGGAAAATCAACTTGATCGTGATCCATTGTTCGGCCACTAGGGTAGATAAGGATTATACCCCTGAGCAATTAGAGAGAGACCACAAGGCGAGAGGATTCAACTCCGCGGGTTATAACTATTATATCCGGAAGAGCGGGGAGATAGTATCTATGCGTCCATTGGAATTGATTCCGGCTCATGTGACCGGATATAACAAGAACAGTATAGGAATATGCTATGAGGGTGGTCTTGATCCGGACGGGAATCCGGATGATACACGTACGGAGGCACAGAGACAGTCGATTATAAGGCTGTTGTTGGATTTGGTCGTACAGTTCCCGGATAGTAGGATCTGCGGTCATCGTGACCTATCCCCGGATCTTAACGGTAACGGTAAGATTGAACCGGACGAGTGGATGAAGATGTGTCCGTGTTTTAATGCCGAGGAGGAGTATCGCAATATATGAAACCTTGGCAAGTAATATTAATACTAGTGTGCTTGGTAGCCAGTTTCACGGCTGGCTACCATATCCGGGGGGATGTGACTGATAAAGTCGTGTCTAAATCCGATACCGTATTAATAACCGACACGATCCATGACAGTATCCCGTATCCTGTTTACGAGACATTGGTGCGGACGATACCGGAGCCTTTTCCTGTCTACATTACATTAGACGGTGACACGGTAAAGGAACCTGTATATGTTCCGGTACCCATAACTAGCAAGGAGTACAAGACGGATGATTATAAACTCTCGATTTCGGGTTACAAGCCAAATCTCGATTACATCGAGGTCTATCGCAAGACTGAGTATATAACCAAGACGATCACCCCCCGTAGATGGGGAATCGGCGCGATAGCCGGTTATGGGATCGGTAAACACGGGTTGTCTCCCTATGTCGGGATAGGCGGGTTCTATAGGATTTGGTGAGGCTTCCGTGGCTCACACCCGGGAAACCTCTGATAATAGAATGAATGCGTTATATGAATAACAAGGGCTGACGTTTTTTTGTTCATGATAATTTATATTAGTTTGATGGTGACTTCGTGAGAACGAGCCGGAAAGGGAGGATAAAGAAAAAGAATCTTCCCTAAATAATCGGATCGGAAGTTTGATTATTTTTTCATGCCACGCACGACGGGAAGATTCTTATATGTCTTTCTGCCGTGCATTTTTTGTGCCCGGCTTTGATAGTAAAACAAACCACGAAATAAAAAGTTTATGAATAAGGTGGAAATTTTTTACAAAAAAGTGATAGAGGCAGTCTGCAAGGAGTGCGGGACCGATCCGGTAATGATGTTTAGCAACAACAAGGAGAGGAACGTTGACGCTAGGGGAGTGGCTATAACCATACTGGCCGATCGCAAGTTGAGCGACAATATCATATCCGATCTGACTGGAATGACGAGGCAAGCCGTGAACCGGATGCGTAACTTGTACCCGGACAGGATAAGGAGGAGTTACTACCTGAGGAGGACGGTGGAGAGCGTCAAAGAGGAGCTATCCGGTACGGTCTGAGGGTGCGTTATGTTGTAAGGCATGTGATTTGTCTATGAAAAAATTTTCATATAACAAAATTTTGTGCGACATTTGCGGAATAAAAGGTGATTTTTATAGCCTCGTCAAGTAACCAGCCTTGGCTGAGGCTTTACTTTTAACACCTTATATCTTAAAAAATGTATATTCTAAATAGATCATGAAAAAATATGACAGCGATCGTAGGAGTTTTAAATAAACATGCTGTAGCTATTGCGGCGGATAGCGCAATTACTACAACGGGTCTATCTAGACGAAAGGTCTTTAATCGGGGGAATAAAATATTCACGTTGTCTAAATTTCATCCAGTAGGCGTTATGATTTATAATAACGCTGCATTAGAGGGAGTGCCTTGGGATGTTATAATTAAACTTTATAGAAGGTCTTTGGGAGATAAATCTTTTCCAAAATTGGAGGATTATAAAAAAGATTTCATAAGATTTATCTATAAAAAGAATTTTTTTATAGATAAATCAATTCAGTTAAGCTATTTAAGTGCGTCTGTTCAGTTTATCATTACTAATCTTATCGGGAATGAGGCTGGTCGATTGTGTGGAGGTATAAGGGATGACAATCATGATGATTTTTTGTCACAGATGAAAAGATTAATGAGACAGTATTCTGATTTATATTCTTCCACAAAACAATGTGAGTCTCTAAGTGGTTATAAGATTGATGATTTCGTTAAGTATTCATCAAAAGTTTTTGATGACCTAATCAATTCTCTAAATCAGATATCTCCAGATAAGGAATTTAGGGAATATGCGGAGACTCTTATTTTCAATATGATAAAATCAGAGCATGATAATCTCCCTTTTACAGGTATAGTTTTTGTTGGTTATGGTGAAGATGATATATATCCTAAATTGGATCCTGTTAATATTTCATTGGTCATAGACAACAAGCTTCGATATTATGATGATATAAATAATTCTGTTGAGATATCGGATAAAAATTCATCTGCGATTCAGCCTTTCGCTCAAACTGATGTTATGGATACAGTTTTACTAGGTATCGATCCCAAATTAGAAAAGTTGTTTATTGAAAATTTTAAAAAGACGATAACTAAATATGGAAACATGATCGCAGAAGGTGTAGATAGAATTGATCCTCAAATGGCCGCCAAGATACGGGACTTGGATATAAGCGGAGTTGTCAATGAATTTAGAATATTGAATAGGGAATTGAAAAGAAAGCAATATATTATACCTCTAGTAAGGGCTATCTCTTCTTTAGAGAAAGAAGATTTAATAGATGTGGCAGAAAGTTTGATATCATTGACTTCCTTAAAAAGAAGGATGACCTTTGAGGAAGAGAGTGTGGGCGGTCCGGTAGATGTGGCTGTTATTTCTAAGGGGGACGGATTTATTTGGATAAAAAGAAAACATTATTTTGACCCGAATTTAAATGATCATTTTTTTAAAAACTATTATAGATAATACATATGGGAACGTTATTACAGTCTGATGCAGGTTATTTGTTCGCTCTTGATAATGATGTTATCATGAATGAACCTAATGAATTGGATGCCTATATAAAATCAAAAAGGATCCAAGAATGTAAAGATTCATTAGAGGATGGTATGAGCCTTGATGAAATATCGGAGGTCGTTTCCAATAGGTTAGTTGATCTTATAAAAAAACAATTAACAAGGGAATAGTATTCTATATTTCTTTATAACAAAAAAGCGTCGTCAACACAAATTGGCGGCGCTTTTTTTGTCTCATCCCCTTCCGCAAAGAACTAGCAACAACCTCGCAACAAGCTAGCAAGGAGATATTTATTTAGCAAAGCCCTTCTCATGATTTTTGTCGTGTCCGGTAATGGTGCCGGATTAACGACAAAAATTAAAGATAATGGATAGAAATTATTTTATCGGTACTCCCGAAGGAGGCAATTCCGGTGGAAGTAAGTTTGATATCATGGCCTTTCTCCCGAGCTTGATGGGCGGTGGTGGAAAATCATTGGACCCCAATTTGGTAGCGGCTTTGATGAACAATAAGGGCAATCAAGACGCTTGGGGCGGTGGTGGTTGCTGGTGGATCTGGATCATCCTCCTGTTCTTCGTATGGGGAGGCTGGGGTGGCAACGGCTTCGGCAACAACGGGGCTAACGGATTACCGGCTCAATTGAACAATGACGCTGGTCGTGAATTGTTGATGAACGCTATCCAAGGAAACGGAACGGCTATCAGCCAATTGTCATCTTCCTTGAATTGCTCAACCCAACAATTACAAAACGCTATCTGCCAGATCCAAGGACAGATCCAGAGCGTGGGTAACCAAGTAGGCATGAGTTCCCAACAAATCATTAACGCCGTCCAAAGTGGTAACAATCAATTATTGAGCCAGATCGCCGAGTGCTGCTGCACGGTTAACAACAACATCACTAAGATGGGCTACGAGAACCAATTGGCTAGCTGCAACCAGACAAACACGCTGGTGAATACGATGAACAACAACACGTTGACTCTCCGTGACTCAGGTCTGCAGAACACCCGTGATATCATCAACGAGGTTCGTGATTTCAAGAGCTTGTATCAACAAGACAAGATGGATCGCTTGACGGCGGAGAACCTAGCCTTGAAAGGACAGATCTCCCAAAGCAACCAGAACGCCTATTTCGCCGCTACTCTACAGGCGCAGACCGCCCCTCTAGGTAACGCCTTGGGTGATTTGAGCTCAAGATTGGCCAAGATCGAGTGTAACCAGCCGGAGGTGGCAAAGGTTCCTTACTCCCCCGTGGTAGGCATACCCACTTGCGTGGCCGCCCAGTACGGATTAGGCCTAGGTCTCGGTAACTGGGGAAACTTCGGCAACGGATGGGGATAATGAGTTAATAACCTAAAAATAAAGAGTTATGGCATTCATTAGTCCTTTCATAATGGCGAACAAGAACGGTATCCCACGTTTGGAGAGCACGGGCGTTACGGTCGGGACGACCAACGTTCGTTTCTCCTTCCGCAATCACCCGTTCCTGTCAGCCCCGTTTAGCGGGTTGATCTTGTTTCGTCTGGCCCAGCCTATCCCGGCTGGTACTACCGGGACATTGCCGGTAGTGTTTGACACGAACGGCTCCACGCAGGCGCTAACGACCATTAACGGCGCAGATGTCACGGCATCCGATATAACCGGCACCGGAATCTACTTGTGTTACTATGAGTCGGGCAATAATACGCTCCAGATAATGACGGGAGTGGTGTGATAGAGTATCAACGAGAGACCGGAGCGATCCGGCTCTCATAAAAACCAAGAAATATGTTCAAGAATCAGAGACAAGGGAATCCTTTATATATCCTTCATAAGGGGAATACGCCGTTTTGTGAGGTTGGAAGCATAGTCAGCGTGTCCCCTCCGAGACCGGAGAATCCAAATTTCAATATGTATGGTCCGCAAGCTAAAATCGTGGTGGACATAAAGGCCAAGGTAGGTGAGGACAACGTCAGCTTCTCCAACGTCTTGTCCGACGTCACCATTACGGATTACCCCACTACAAACGGGGAGAAACTGGTTGTGTCATGCGATCTAGGTGCCCTGAATACGGAGATCAACGCCATGATGCAGCAAAGCCGACAGGTACTTGACAGCATCGATTACCATAAATCCGTGATTGAGGGGTGCGAGAAGATGCTGGTAATACTGAACCCTGACTTTGCCCGGGAGAAGGAGAGGGAGAGTGAGATCGCTAACATGAGAAACGAGATGTCCGATCTGAAGGAGGCTAACGCAAGGTTGGTTGCCATGATGGAGCAACTTGTCGGTTCCGTGAACGGTAATAATAACAATAATAAAAAAACAGAGTGATATGGGAACATATAGCAGAAAACTGAAGGAGCTGATCGAGGAATTCGACGCCATGGAAGACGAGGATATGTTGGAACTGGCTAAGGAGGCCTATAAGCTTGGCTGTAAGGAAGGAAAGCGGAAGGCCATGGAAGGCTATGGCAACCGCATGGAGGAAGACGAAGACGATGAGTTCGAGGACGACGACGAGTTCCGTGAGATGTGGGAGCGTGGCGGCTACGGCAACCGTGGCGGCGGTCGTGGATCATCCGGGGGAGGCTATGGCAATCGCCGGGGAGTAAGAGGATCCGGACGTGGACGTAGGTAATAATAATCATGGGAGGGGCGAAAGTCCCTCTCTTAAATCAGCAGATCATGAGATTGGACGCATACGATAAGTTCCCTACGGGAATGAGAGAATATTTAAAGGCGTATGGCTGGCATTTCTCCAAGGCCATGTGCGATTTCGCCGTTTCCCGGATGTGGACGGTAGACGATTCCGGAGATAAAAAAGAGACTAGGAGTTATACCAAGGAGGACGTGGATAAGATACTGAAGCAATATGGCGTTAAGTTAAGTAAGTCAGAAGGATATGACTATGTCTATGTCGCTAATATGTGCCTGTTCGATTTTCAATCGAGATTGCCATTGAATGAGCAAGGGCTAGCTAGGTATATCAAGGCCGTGATAGATGATCCAGATGGCTATGATGGCATGGTGTTCACAAGGTATTACGCTGATTGCATAGGGTCTGGCACGCCTATAATCTGGGAGGAGATGATGTGATGGGAGGCTGGGGCTACATACTGAGGATCTTGAAGGGAGAGTCCCCCAAGGACGTGCTGGCGAGTATGCCGGAGAAGGATTTTGACAAGGTATCCGAGGTGGTTGGCAATCTCAAGGCTACCAATCTCACCCGGCAACAAAGGAGGAGGATAGAGCGGGAGTTCAAGACGGTAAGGAGATGATACGACGGGATTACCATATCAAGAGATACGATTGGGTGATCCACGTGCTGTATAACGTCACCTGCTCGAGGACATCCGATATCATAGCCCTATTGAGGAGGGTCGGTTGCCCGGAAAGCAAGATACGGGAGGCTTATGGCAACGTAGGATCCTGCAAGCTGGACGTGGGACTTACTTATTCCAACTACCGGCGAAGGGAATCCGTCATGGTGATAGGCCGGACCTCGTCTTACGGGGAATTCTCCAATTCGCTGTTCCACGAGTGCCGGCACTTGACGGATCATATGTCCTTGGCCTTGGATCTGGAGATCGGAGGGGAGCCTATCGCTTACTTGGCTGGCGATATAGGAGCCTTGATGTCCGATGAGATAAGGATGTTCATCTGCGATTGCCATCGTCACAGGAACGATATAAACGATGAGTTATGGGAAAGAAAAAAGAAGATAAAAAGAAAAAGGAATCCGTAAGACGGGAGATAGACCTCCTCACGGATTCCTTGGATTTCGAGCCTATAAACTTTCATGAGATTAAGGCTAGGATCAGGTACTTGATGAGCATAGAAGGGAAAAGAAAGTGACATTATACTTTATCCTCTATGCTGACATCAGGGCTTGTCGTGCCTTATTGAGCGTGTCTTGATCAACCTGTCCGTTGATCGCGTTCATTTGATCCGATGGGATACCTTGGATATTTCCACCTTGCTCAACCGCTTGTTTGTTGGATTGAATGGACTGAAGTATCTGGTCTGATCCGGGGTAATATGATAGTGATAACATTTGCTCCGCGGAAATGGCTCCGGCCATCCATAATTCCTTTACCAAGTCGTTTAACATCATTCTCGCTACCGGAGATTCAGCGGATTCCTTGATGTTGACCTTGAAATCTATATCTTGGACTGTCTTCGGGTCATACTCATTATAAGTGGCATAACCCGCTGATCTCTCCATCGATATGTTCCTTGGGGATTGATAATATTGATGGATCGTTTTCATCTTTTTACGAGCGATCTCGGCCTCGAACGTGGAGAACTTGGTTAGTAACGTAGCGATAGATGTAGTGGAGTTCTGTGTTTCCATGGCATATCTGCTTGCCGCTGTTGATCCCGACGGGGTTTTCCCTTGCAAGGCTTCCGACACGGACGTTATATCGTTTATGAAACTCAATTGTAATTGCAATAGCTCCGTGGTACCGATATTGGTAGAGTTCGATGTTATGACTTCCGGTTTGTTCCCGCTCTTGGACGGCTCGTAAAAAATAAATGATCCGATCTCAACGAATTGCTCGGCGAACTCACGATTGGACATCCCGTCCGGAACGGAGTCTTTAGGGATCATCTTTACTCCCTTTACCGCTGATTGGATAGCCAAGTCGTTAAGCATGATCAGCCGGTTGATGTATCGTTGCTGATCTATGATAACGGAAATAAAAGGAACTGTCCGTCCATTCACCAAATAGTGTAGCTTGTAAATATAGGGGTGAGACTTATATTCATAAGGCGTGTCATACTCGGTAAGTACACGTCCGTCCGGTGATAGCATTTGGAAATGCCAATATTGATCTATTATATAGGTGTATTCTATCAATGGGATCTCTTCCGGAGGTAATCCCTGTGACATTCCCATACGCATACGATCCTCATTCTCTCTCTTGATAACAGGAAGATCGCTAAGCTCTATCCTGTATATAGGATCATCGGTGTCCATGATATCCACGCAACGGTATCTAGGCTTGTTCTCCAATGTCCAAACATGGTAGGTCCGGCACAGGTCGGCGGCGGGAGGCGTGTCGAAAGACTCGTCCATGAAACGATCGGTCTGCTGGGTTCCCAGATTTTCCATACGATTGAGCCAAGGTGAGTAAATCTCCTCTAATTGCCTGTAATCATACTCGGACTCCGCTAATACCGAGGCTAGCTCGCCTAATGTATAGTCACGGATCTCCCCGATCAAGGAATCATCCCAGTGCCTTGGATCATTGGCTTTCGACTCATAGAAGAAATAGGAAGGGTTGACCACGTAGGTGTAGCTGTCCTCTATATCGTCATGGCTAGACCATTCTTCCGTTACCACGGCGCATCCACCGCAAATAAACTCTATCATTTCGGAGGTGAGGACATCTTTCATAAGGTTATTTTCCCAGTTGGTCTGTAAAGCGTCCGTCATCATCTGTGACTTGGTATCCGCGTCTTTCTGCCGGGCGAAACATACGGGAAGGGTAGCGGTCTTTGCGTATAACCCCGCCAATGTATTTACGATCTTGAAAAGATGATTGTTCTGCAAAGCGACCCCTCCCGTACGCCTCGCTATCCTATCGCGTTCCTTCGTTCTTTTCCCGTCCTTGTCCAACACGATATCACCCCATTGGTCACCGAACACGTAACGGAAATTACGAAGACGGGTGGCCCTGAAATCGCTAAGGTTTTCCCAAGCGTTTTGGCACCTAGACAGTAAAGGTATGTTGGTCTTGTCCGTGCCTGATATCTTGACGCGGTGCTTGACGCTATCAACCGTCGTGGGGCGTCGGGAAAACCGTGATTTAGGAATAAGTCGTTTCATGATTGATCTTTTTAATCGCAAATAAATCGAATAAAAGCACTTGGTTTTGTCAGAATAACCAAAATAACAAAATAATCATACCTAAAGCCCTATTTTTGCCAGAAAAGGATCACAAATGACATATGAGTTTGAATATATAAAGGCGATAAATAAATGCGAGATGCTATCCAGCTTCGAGGGACGTGATCTCGTCGGGGATAGCGGGGAAAGCCTATATCTAAAGATAAAGATAACGGAACAGGACAGGCCTCTTATAAGGACATATCTGGAACAAGCGGCAAGGTCGTTGGAGGAAGGCATGTCCAAAATCATAACCTCTTCCGCTTACTCGGAAGAAGGGTTCGTATGGGAGGTCAGGACGGAGGATACACGTTGGAACGTCAACAGGAAACTGGACGAGAACCTGTTGGACGCTCTGGTTGGTTATTCCATGATGAGTTGGCTTTCTGATCGGAAGCCTGATAGGATAGGGGTTTATAAATCTTTGTGGGAGGATATGTCCGTCATGTGCGTGAAGAACATATACAGGAAGAATCCCCCGCTATTAAAAAAAGCATGATATGGACATAAATCTAGGTTGGACATATTTAAAGCATGACATAGACCAGTGGACGTGGAGGCTGGGAGATATGAGAAAGGAGGATCCCGGTAAAAGATTCTCCTCGCAGTCCGATGATAACGAGGCCGATGATACTTTTATAAGACGCAAGATAGAGGAGGCGGTGGCGACCTTAAAGGTTTCCTTGTCCGGTATCTTGGAGGATATGCCCGGCGATTCGGATGACTCATTGGATACCGATGCCGTGAATTGGGTGTTGCGCATGAAGGATCGTCGTGGAGGATATGATAGTGAGTCATTGGCGACCTTGATCCATAAATACGTGGTGTGGTTCGTCCTTTGGAATTGGTGCCTGATTTACTTTGAGGAACTAGCCGGAAAGCTAGAGGAGGAGTTAAAGGGTATAGCGTCCATGATAGAGGAAACCGCCTATTCAAGGAAAGCTCCTCGAAAGTGCAAGAGGAAGCCGTTTAAGGATATCGATGATGTCATTGTTGATGATGTCATTATAGAAACAGGAGAAATATGAGAGACAGGAAAATCATACAGCCACGTGTCGATATGCGTGGATTTGAGTTAACGATAACGCTATTGAGGTGCGAGATTGAGTATGACGTGGATTTCGAGACATGGAAGGTTGGGGATGTATCGGGCCTTCCCGGAAAGGAAAGAGCTGGGCTGGAGACCTCAGAGGAAACGGCGGATTGGATGTTTCGTCAAGTGAATGATGCGTTGTCGGAGGCTACCGGCCATTTACGGGCGTTTTCACCTTGGGTTCAGAGCCGCGCCGTAACGGACGAGGTGAAGGATGATAGGGAATGGATCATAAACTTGGTGATGGAAAGAGGATGGCGTGGAGATCCGAGGAGATTGGCCGTTTATATCCACCGTTTCGTGGTTGATAGCGTATTATCTTTTTGGTATAGGATGGTAGATCCATCTAGGGTACAGATGTACGCCTCTCAAAAGGAGGAGGATCGAAGAAATATCATAAACGAGGCAAGGGAGACACAGGTTAAGGATGTTTATTTCAGATTATAAATCATGGGAAAAGGTTTTGAGAATGGTCACATGAAGATGGGAGGAAGGGAGAAGGGAACCCGGAATAAGAACACGGAGATAAAGAATTTTTTCCGTGATTTCGTAATCGACAATCAGGAAGAGTTCAAGAAAGCTTTCCTCAAGCTAAAGGATAAGGATAAATGCGCTGTTTATTTAAAAGCTAGTGAGTTCGTGGTACCAAAGGTATCCTCTATAAAGTTCGAGGACGCTAAAAACACTAATTCCGCTATTGAGTTGTTGAAGGTAGCGGCCAGTTACAAGCAAAAAAAATGACATATACCCCCGGCTAGGCCGAGGGGTACTTTAACGCATCCTCCAATCCCTTCTAGTCTCGAATCTTACTCTGGTTCCTGATAATGTATCTAAATCATATAGGTTTGAGAAATAAACGAGCCGATAGTATTTAAAAGCCCTTTGCCTAAGAGATTTAAGCCGAGACCAATTTTTCCTATCCGCGCTTACGAATACCGCTATCTTGATTTTTGAGGACTCATCCTTTCGTAAACCCAACGTCCTAAGATCGACTAGTACCTTTAAAGAGAAAGGATCTCCTAACGTCAAGGCACGTGTGATCGCTATGCCTTTTCTGGTATCTTCAGAGATATATTTTTCCAGTGAGTACAAAACGTTACCTATTTGCACTACCGAGCTTGGATAATCTTGCGCCATGGCCTTGACCTCTTCCCCTACGAAAGTGGAGAATTCCCCGGTGTCCAAAGAATATACATAATGCTTTCTAGTCCCTTTGGGATAAATATGCAATAGGGAATTCGTATAATCATAGGCAATCTTACAAGCTCGCAATGTCTCTACGAAAGTTTCCGTGTCCGGGATGAAAAGATCGCTAAAATCCGGGTTGACATTAAAGAATGTCTCATCAATATTTACTCCTTCCAACGATGACGATAAAAGGCTGATATCGGAGCCTTGCAATAATTTAAGGCCACGCTCGGTACTGAATACTATCGAGGAATCCAGTTGCGTGATACTATCCGGATTATTGCAAACATCCCTGCTTATAGGTTGGATGGAGGAATACAATCCCGCGTCCGATAATTGCAAGGCCCATATCCCATCGGAAGAGAAAGCGTATAAGGGAAACTGCCCGAATTGCCCTTGGGACAGCGCTTTCGTGGTGGATCGGATACCTACGATCTCACCGGTTCCCACCGTGTTTATTCCCGCCAACGGGAAATAAAACGGGTTATTGACCTCGGACGTATATATCTTGTTTGGCATATTGACCGACTTGTCCGTTGATATTGGTGTGCTATCGCTGCCCGGTTTAAATATGATCGGGGCGTATGAGTCGAAATAGTAAGCCCCGTTCAGCGTGTTATGCGGAGAGAGGGTAACGATCGCTTGGTATCCGTCCGAGTTTCGTGTTATCACCATCTTGTATGCGTTAGCGTTGGGGTAATATAGGTAATGCAAATTGATACCAAGGTTATATGAGGAGGATGTTTGAACGACGATATCCTTTTCTCCTTCTCTTATGAAAACCTTTATGCTCAACGTGCTGCTACCGTCGTTGTACGTTACCATGGACTCCGGAGGATAACCGTCAAATAGTATCCTTTTTATATTAGCTATATTTAACCGCTGGTTATAAGTATAGGAATAATCAGGTATTAGCCAATCTAAATTCTGGTACCCGTCCGCGTCAACAAGTTGCTCTCGATTTTGCAACGATTCCAGCACATTATCCTCTAAAGTGAGAGAGCGTCTTTCACCCCCGTTATAACCGCACAAGTCCTCATACGCTATGCTTGCTACTTTGTAAAACAATGAATTATCCGGCACCTTATTATCCATGGCCTTTCCGGGTAAGACGAGTTGATCGGTATAACCTGATCCCGGCAGGGCTATGGACAAGGCTCCCTCGAATGTATGCCTGTTGTAATATCCTCCACCAATAGAGTACACCCCGAAACCGTTATCGTCTGATATTTTTTGTGCCCCATTAATCTCCCCATAATAATCAAAGGTGTATATTGGCGGCGTTATGAATATATCAAGGCTTTTAACTATGTCCTTCCACCATTCCCTTTGATTCCCCATTCCGCTGACTTTGTAATTAATGGAGCATACCACTGAGGATATAATGAAGTTTACAATGATCTTTGCGTCAAAATCCTCTGTGTCCACGTCAATAGTAAATGGAACGTGAGGAGTTACTCCGGACGATGGTATCATCAGTATCGGGGCTGATTGCATGTAAGACGTTCCGTCATATAGTCTATAAGCGTAACGAATAAAGAACGGATATATAAACATGCCTCGATCTACACTTCTCTCCCTGATAAATTTTGAGACATATCCCATCACGGAATTACTGATAGTTGATAGTTGATCTTCCGTAAAGGCTCCATCATAGGGCGGATCAACGGATACGGACAATTGTTCGGTCTTATCCAATGATCCTACCAATCCGAATGACAGGATAGGGAAGGGGGGCTTATCTCCTAATTCCTTATAAAACTCTCCATCCCAAAGTAAATATCTTATAGGATCTTCGCTTATTACAATCAAGGTGTTTCCTATGGACGTGATAGCTTTGGGAATTTTGTCATATTGGTTCGCTCCAATAAGATGGGTCGTTCCGTCCGTATCCGCATAACGTAAAACATTCGTCTGGAAAAAGATATAGTGAAGGAAATCCTTTGTCCGATGCACGTACATAAGTATCGATCCTTCCGGAAGGGTTATGCCTAATTCTTTCGGAGGCTGTATATTCACCAACTCACCATTCTTGGGTATCAAATTTACACATTCTGATAATTCCCCCTCGTTTCCGATAGATGGAGAACGGTGTATCCCGTAGGATAATGAAATATCTTGCTGTTCCATTTTTTGCGATAAAATTATATGATATAAGTAATAGGTTTTGACATATTGATCAAAACCTATTGCATTTAGGTGGCCTTGATGTGCCTGTTATGATATCTCTGAAATTAGGCAACTGCAAATAGAACGAGAATCTGCTTAACGGTCTCCATCGTTCAAGCAATGATTGGTTGCACTCATTCCATCTATCTTTTCCGAAGCGGATATCCAAGGCATTAGTTATCTTACGCACGATAGACTGGATGTATGGTACATTTGCCCTGTTCCCAATGGAAGGGGTATAAATACATATTTTGTATATTCCTCCATTAATACAATCCCAGCTTCCCCTATAAAAAGTGATATGGGCTTTGTCTAGTATTGCCTCGTCTGATAAGCTTATAAATCCGTTATAACTTCCGATCAACATCGCTTCGAATACTTTTAACCCAGTGGACGAGCGAAGAAGCTTTTTCAATTCTCTCTCGTCCCGGACAATTTGGCTTATTCCCATAAATAGCTATTTTAATTGTCGACTTTCCGTATTACTAAAGAGTTGAACGTGTTCAACTGATATTTAAGACCATTAGATAGATCCTCGCACATGTAGCATTGCTGATCGTTGGAATAATATACCTTGAAATCATGGGCCATGCCATTGATACGTATGATATCGTTCTCCATGACATCGTCCCCATCCTCGTATTTCTTTCCGGTAGGGTGTGATCGTCTTGCCATTATCAATGTAAGAGATACTGGGGCGTCTTCCCACGTTAAGTATCTACCTGTTAATTTATAAATACTGCCTTTTGGAAGTACGATCGCCGAGTTGTGATCCTCGACGGAAAAATATTCCTCGTCATGCGCCGATCTCTCGTCCGTCCATACCTCTCCTTGCCGCACTGGGAAGTTATCAAGAATAACCTCGTCACCATTCTTGTTTACGGCCAAGAATACTATTGTTTGCTTGCCTAACTTCATGACATATTATAGTTTACTTATTCCTCGATTTGATGATTACTTTTACTCATGATTCTGTTATTCTTAATGTTGTACTAACTCTAACTCTGATTCAAAAAATTCCTCGAAATACATTTTCCCGTTAGGATAATGGAGCATAACACAATAAAGGTTTTCTTTACGTGCCCCATCTTTGGTTTTAACTAAAGACTTTTCTTCCACGACTTCAGCGATAACGCCGACTTCCGACTTATGCCTTTCGTTCGTACACCACACATGTTGTTTGATTTTATATTTTGTTGCCATATTCATATCTTTTTAATTATGAGCCTTCATAGTAGGCTCGGTTAATACTATTCCTCTAATCACCATTCTCTTTCATCCGTTGCAATACATCCTTGCTCGCTTCGAGTATCTCGTCGAAAGACGGGATAGGTATCCATGCGACCCTTGTATAGTGCATCGCTAAGTTAACCGCCCATTCTTTGCCATCGTAAGAATCACTAGACACAAAGTATTTCCCGCTTATATTCATTCTGCTTAGAACTAAAACCTCGTCTTTATTCTCCGGTAGCCGGTCATTAATATTTATCCACGGAGATTGCTTTGCCTGCCATTCGGCACCGGCCTTGAAGCCTCTTTTAAAATCATTCTCGCATATAAGGGAGGCGATTTTATCATCTTCCCCCCATGGGAACTGGCTTGAATATTCTTTTGCCGCATCTTCTATCGTCTGTCCCATATCAATATCTCTTTCCATTGTTAATGCTTATTGTTTAAATTCCCAAAACGAAAGCTTGCCTTTCACGCCTGTTATCGGCTTGTCAAACATTACAGGGTTTGCCAATACCCAATTATAGACAACCTTTCTGCCTGTAATATTCTCATGCAGTTTAGGATTCATGCCGACTGTGTAGTTTTCTGTTTTCTCTGCCCAAATGGATGAATGATTTACTACGCAATCCACAATCTCTACGCTGCCAATGATTGTACCAAAAGGCAGATTACCAAACATTGTTTCTTTAGCAATCGTACCAAATGCAGCCTTCATTTGGGCATCAGTTAAATCGACGCTAAACTTTTTACCATGAGAACCGGCAGCATGAATAAGCACACGTCCACGATAGTTAGTTCTCCAAGTACGATTCTCAATGTCTTTGATATCGTGGACTATCAAGGAGGCCCACGGTTGTTTGATGGTTATTGCTTTCATTTTTAACCTCCTTTTACCAATTCTAGATTATCATAAACATTACCTATTACTTTAATTTCTCTTTTATAATCAGTCCACCAGCAAGGACTAACTTGCTGCCAATAACGAGTTTTAAGATCACAGTCCAAATCTGTAAGATTAGCCAAGCAATAACTCGCCCATTCATCTATGTACCTGATCAATTTAGGATATTTGCCATTCACGCTGATAATGTCCCCCTCGTAAATCTCCTTTCTGCTCTTGTCTTTTAAGCCTGTGAACTGGCCTATAGTTGTTTCATCGCACATAACTCCAGACAATTGAAAGAAGTGAGTATCACCTCTAAAATTATACTCTCTCTCAACATACAGTTCATTCTGCTGGTCTATAATGCAATAGTCGTCGGCTTGAACCAATCCACCATACGCCCATTTATTATTATCAATACGCTTCGCTCTGAATTTAATCTCACGCATTTGATCCTCCTTTCTCTAAAATATCATCACAAGCCTCACCATCACACCTTACCGGCTTTTGATGGAAGGCGCACCAAGCGCCCCCGTTTGCGTCTTCATCCTCGATAAGTCGGCAATCACCGCATTTATCTGTTAGGTATTTCTTGTCAAGGTATCCTTCCTTGATAAGCCATTCAATCATATTCACAACAGCATCTAAGACATTCTTTTTCATAACCTCATGCTTGCAGTCGTATCCCAGTTCTGTGTATTGGATGAACCAATACACGCTATCTTTTGTGATTTCCAAACTTAAATCGGGTCGGTTGCGTTGTGAAATCGTGGCAGGAAGCATGTTTATCAGCTTGGATAGAGACCAAGCCGGGAATGCCATATCTTGATCCACATGATTTTCAACCCTGCCATATTCAGATGCGACCGGTAATTCAAATTCATCCAAATACATGTCTGCCGTATCCGGTCTCACCCCGGCCTCTAACAGGCGTGATGATTGTTTTTTATTCGTGCAAATTTGATTCATATTATAATTCGTTGTTAAAATATTTCTTATTATCTATATCTTCCCTCAATTTTTCGATGTAAGAAAAATACCATTCACGTGTTTTCTCCTTGTCATTCCCTACGTATAATAAACCAAAAGGATCGTACTCTATAAACTCCTCGGTCTTGCAGAAAGGGCAGGGGACATCCCCGCCTATGATCAATCCCCCAACCTCGCTATCATATGAGTCAAGATCCCATAAATATCCATTGATACAACGTGCGTCTGGATAAGATGCGCCGAAAAAGGGAAACTCGGGACATTGTTTTATTTTCTCTTCCATATTTATCCCTCTTGAATAATTGTACATTCTATCTCTTCGTCCCATGTGACATCCACCGGATCGTACTCATACTCTCCATCGGACGTGCGGATCATTACCTCCGCTTCCGGGTCTTGCTCTTGAAGCAATGTTATAAGATCTTTATTTCTCATGATTCACCTCCTTCCTTTAATTTAGCTATGAGTTCATCGGCTAATTCCACAGACCATCCCACTACTTTAGAATAAAGTATACCGCATTCAGTACGGCCTTGATAATGTTGCAATTTCACAAACTCGATAGAATAGCGCTTTGCCAAATCATATCTGCGTTGTTCCCAATCAACGGCTTTATCCTCCGTCTTATTTATAACCTCTAGATCCTCTAGAGCGTTGAGTTCCTGTATGAGATCAAGCCCCTCGGAATCCACATAGCGCACCCAATCCTTTTCAGGACAGGCTTCGGAAGATTTGAAGGCGATAACATCAACGATTTCCCCAGTCTTTCTTATTCTCGCTTTCATGTCAATTTGGATTTAATTGTTAATCTATAATTCTTTAATAAATTGTAAAACAACCGCTTCTTCTCTATATATTTGAGTCCCTTTCTTTTAAGCCCTCTTTTTGTTCTGGATACAATCATTTGGCATCCGCTAACACCGACATATATACAATTATCATGATGTCTCACGGCTTCTTTTAACGCTGCCCGAATCATTAGATCACAATATCTATAGCTGTCATTCTGAACGCCTTCGTATCCTTTGCTCATAATGAAATGTCCGATCTCATTGGCTTCCTGCCTTGAATAGCAAATCGTGAATATGTTATCCATTTTGTTTTTTTCTGGAATATCCATATCTCCTGCTTTTTTCATATCAAAACAATGTTTTCTCTAAATCATAATTAATCCAAATCACCTCCTGTACCTCACTGCTCCGGATGTTATTCTTCTTGACCGGGAACTTTATCATGTTCCAATCCCCGTACAACTCCCGCATCAACGGACAGTCATAACTACTTATCATGGCCTTGCCTTTGATCGAATGCAAACGATCGGAAAGTTCACGATGCTTATCGTCAGAGAACTCGTACTTGTAATCATTCGAAGAGGCCCGGCACTCAAGCGGATAGGGTGGGTCGGCGTAGAAGAAAGCGTTTGGGAAATCAAGCCGATCAATGCAATCCTTATAGTCCAGATTGGTGATCTGGAAATTGCCCCTGATCACCTCTGCGACCTCATGCAGTTTCTCTATCGCGTTGTTCCATCGAGATACGGTCTCACCACCTCTAGCGTTAACATGGCTCTTGGCGCAATGCCAACCCTTGTTCTTCCGTTGCGCTCCCAACCCGAAGAATGATTGCCGGATACGGACGTAAAACCTCCTTGCGCTCTCTATCTTATCCCCGGAAGGTTCCCATGAGTTATTATACTCCAGTTCGGAGCATGGGGTTAACAGCAATAACCTTGTCAACTCCGGCTCATGATCCCTCAAAACCTCGAAGAAGTTGGTTATATCCCCATTTATCTCGTTGGCTGTCTTGATAACCCTTCCCGGATAATTGATAGACACGGCCATGCTTCCGGCGAACAGATCGACCAGATGGGTGAAATCTCTTGGAAAGTTCGTGTACAGATACTCCAACCAAGTGAATTTCCCTCCGAAGTAATTGAAGGCTATAAGTTTATTTCTGTTTCCGCTCATGCCGCTATTGATTTTAATTCGATTAACTTTCTTGCCAAAGCCTCACATAAAGCTTTAGCCATGCCGACTTCGACGGCGTTTCCGATATATTTCTTTTGCTCCGCTTGCGTACCGATCAACTTGTAGTTCTCCGGGAATCCCATGATCCGTTTCAACTCGGGAATCTTGAGCATTCGCATCATGATATCCACTATCTGATACATGGCCATGAACTCCTTTATCTTGACTATGATCGGGATATCTGTTTCGTAAATCTCAATATAAATATTACCGGCATCATCCATCTTTACAAAGTCCGGCACAGCATCAAGATTGGATACAGTCTTGGGACTAACCAAGTGAGGTGGTCGCTTGTCCATTCGGGCAATCAATGTAAAACAAGGGTTATCGATCGAACTTCCCGAAGATGCAAATTGTGGATTCATCAGGTAGTGCCATTTCCGATTAGCTGTTATTACAGGAGCTGGCTCATTGAGTCCGCTACCGACATTGTTGAAATTGGTATTCATCACCCACGGACGACAGCTCACCAGATTATATTTGGGATTGGCTGTTATCGCCCCTAATGGGCGGTCGGTTTCGGTCGGTTTGCTTTGCCCGAATTGCTGATCCATGAACTGGCATGAGACTAGCCGCTGTTTAGGGTTCGCCAATATAGCCGGAGCGGGATGGTTGATATCGGAATGCTGACCACCGCCGGAATAGTAGTTCATGATGAACGGAGTTACAAGCGATAACCGGTCTTTCGTGAGCAATGTCGGGCACGGGGCTTGTATATCTTTGGCTGTGTCTTTAAAATTGTACGAACATAGAAACCTTGTACTTACCAATGAATGATTGTCCTTACACTTAATGGTATGAGCTGGTCCCGTAATAGGTATATTCTTACTTTCCGGATGTCCGCTAAAGTATTTCGATAGGAAATGAGTCCTCACTATGCCTAACCTTCCTTGACAACTGATCGTCGGGCAGGGTTCTTCTATGCTAGGAGGGACATGCTTACCAGTTTGCCCATTAACAGAGTTATATTTCAACAGCCATTTGTCTTTTCCTCCGGCAACGTGACGAATAAGCCCAGCATAAATCCTCTCAAATGTTTTAGGCGAAAGAGGCTTCTTGCGCTTAAATATACTCGTTCCCTCATCCTCTAAATTCAACACGTCTTTTACAGGTTTCCATTTCTTCAACTCGCCAAATAGGGTTTGAGAGCCTTCCTTACAATGGGTTGGTTCCGGCCAGACTATAGGCATATCCTTTTTTGCGAACTGACCGAAGAAACGTCTACGGGAAGTATATGCTCCAAAATCGGCGGCGTTCAGGATGCGATGATCGAACTTATATCCGTATTTCTTGACCTTGTTCACCCACCGGAGATATAATCGTCCCTTGTCTTTTGACACGGGCTTCCCGTTTTGATCTAGGTCTCCCCAACACATGAACTCCTCCACATTCTCGATTTGTATCAGGTCGGGATTGATATCATCAATGTACCGGAAAAGATGATCGGCTAATGTCCGGCTATCCGGATCTCTTGCCTGTCCTCCCTTTGCCTTGGAGAAGTTAGTACATTCCAATGAGGCCCATAGCACAAACCTCGCATTGGGATTCCGGAGCTTGATCTTCTTGATCAGATTAACGATCGGTGCCAAATCAAGCGTACGCATATCCTCCGTGAAATGGAGGGCGTAAGGATGGTTAGCCATGTGGCTGGCGATAGCGTTCTTATCGTGGTTGACGCAGGCTATAACCTTCGCAATAGAACTACTTCCTATATTCGCCTGTTCCACGCCGGTGGACGTTCCACCTGCTCCACAAAACAGGTCAATATAGTAAAGATTCACGTTATCCTTCTTATGCAATTCCGCAAGGTGATGCAAGAGAATGATCGTCTTGAATAATGCTTCAGTATGATTCATTGTTTTATCTTTTATCAATTTGTTCAAACAGGCAAAAGTCTAAAAGCTGTTTGTCCCAGTTTATCCCCTTGCCGGAATATGTCTTCTTGATTATAGTCTTATACTCATCGGCCTTTAATCCGGAATCCAAGCACGATATGTAGTCATTTACCTTGTCTATCGTGAAACTGTTTACCTTGATAATCTTGGCCTTACCTCGTGGTTGCTGCTTGACCGAAACCGTGAGGACGTTCCCCACGCAATACTTGATCGGATCGTGTAACCTCAATGCGGTGAAATACGTGCCGTTCAACTTGTTATTCGAGTTAACGGCGAAATCTATGTTCTGATCCATGATTCTTATGTGTTTTCCGGTCTGTTGCTTGCAAGCGAAGCAATAGACCGCTACGTTACTAGTCTTCCTGTATAAGGTCATCACCTGATAGGGATGGCCGCAAGGACAGATATATGCGTATCTGCCCGGATAGAGAGTTACGGTCTTAATCATTGTTTTTTAATCTGGATATCAAAAATCTTCCGGGATGATCGATCTTGTATTTCCCCTCCCGGCTATCCCGTATCCTTTGCAATAGTTTCCACACGGGATTTCCTATCTCTCCATAGTTCGATAACTCGCAAATAGTATTGAACTCATCGGGAGAGAGCTTGAAATTGGTGAGTTCCCGTGTCAAAGCCTCATAATTCCTTTTCACGCCGTCCGAAGGCGGCGGGTCATTCCTTGAAAGATTAAAAAAACTTCCTCCTCCGCTTCCCCCCGTGGGGGATAGAGGGGGTATTTCTTTTTCTTTTCTTTCTTTTTCTTTTCTTGTTATAATTTCATCCGTTTTTGTTATAACATTGTTATCGTTACTTTGCGGATTTGTTATAACATTGTTATTTCCCCATCTTTTAGCCATGCCTAACTTCCCTGCTTCTGATCGTTTTCTTGATTTCTCGTCCTTGAATCCCATCCTTTGCTTGAAACTCTCGGAGTAGAAGTACTTACCGTCCTCGGTAAAGACAAATAACCCGAAATCCTCAATGACGGATTTTATTAAGGATGCGTCCTCACGAAGGTCAAAGGCTATCATGTTATAATCTTTGACACTCATATAGTTTGGCTCCTCTCTAAGACGTTCTAATATCATGAAGAAAACACCATATCCGGCGGCTTTATGCCTCATTCGTAAACGAATCAGCTTATCTGAGTTTCTGGCATTGCTATCGTGCGGAAAATAGCTTGTCAGCTCTTTCCTTGTATCCATACGCTAATTCTCCATAAGCATGTTTTTTATATCATGTAATCATAATTTCCTTTTGAATACATCGCAAAACCTAAGACTATTAGCTACTCTTCCGGTATTTAGCACTTTGCACCATACAGCTAGTCCCTTGTGAGGCTTACCGTTCACGCATTCGCCACATTTCACCTTTTCTTGCTCGTCTTTCTTCTTCGCCATATCACCAAGTCTTTATTTTTATTGGTAGATCGGCGTACCACCAAGCTAGAATCGTAGCGTCACGTTGGTCTTGGTTCGTTCTCTTAGGCAAGGGACCGACTATGTAGGAGAGTTCCTCATGGGTTATCTTGCCCTCGTCCCCTTTCCAATGCTTGGTCAAAGGCTTTACCTCCTCGCAGGGAATCCCTATGTGCTCGCACATCTGGAGAAGCAATATCCCGGTTTGCTGGTTACGACCTACATACTTGGCTATCCTCTCGCCGGATTTACCCCTAGCCTTATGGTAGTTGCTTTTTTCGTTAAGCCATCCGGCCTCGACAATGACCACTATGTCTACCCCCTTGTATCTCTCTCTCGCCTCCTTGATAAAGTCAATCAAGGAAGGGAAGGGGAGGCTCTTTAAAATTATCTGCCTCGTGGAAGGAGACAGTACGCATACGCCGGATTTATCTATGTCCGGGTCAACGGCTATCACCAATTCGTATCTTTTCTTTCCCATGGATTCCTCCTTTCTTTATCGTTTATTAGTAAGAATACGGCCAATATCAATGCGATCAGTCCTAGTATCGCGGTGATAAGGTATATGGCCATTGTCAAGTGATCTAAATCTTGTATTGTTTCCATATTAAATATTTGTTATTCGTGATGGTAGCGGGACTCGAACCCGCATGAGTTGCTGAAATTCCAAATAGGAAAGGACAAAACTACATTCTCTCGATAGTCACAAACCTTAGCGTCTACCAATTCCGCCATACCACCGTGTTTGCCCCGCATATCCTCACGGACGGCGGGGATAATCATTCTAACCCAAATCTAATACCATGAAAAACACACTCTAATATTAATATCCTTAGTTCTGAATCTTTATTAAATCGGGTATCGCTCCATAAATGGGGGTACGACCATCCCATTTGTCGATAAACTGCTTATAAAGAATTTCTTTAGTCAATCCTCTCGAGGTGATTAACGCTTGTTCCGTTTTCAATTGCTCCAACTCGTTGCGTTTCCGTTGCTCCGCTATCTGCTGGTCTAAAACCGAAATATTGGTGTTAACTTCATTCCTACTATCAATTTTCTCGCGAACCGCCTTAGAAAACTCTAATTGCGCCGAGAATGTGAGTAATTGAAGACCTCTTTTCTCGAATTCCTTATCTACAATCTGCTCAAGGCGTTTCTCAAAAAGAAGCGAACCTCCGTCTGCCATTAAGCTATCGGTCTTATGTTTACGGCTTTCCTCCTTGATCAGGTCATAGATGCGAGGTTCTAGTATGTTATCCTCCAATGATTGCATGAAACCGTCTTTGCCTGATTCCGTATCGGCCTTGTCTATGTGCTTGTTATCGAAAACAACGTCTATTGCCCTGTTTTTGATAACCTTGTAGGAGTAAGTGGGGCGTGCGTTAAACTCCGTATTGTCTGCGGCTTTTAACGTGACAGGGCTTCCGAACTCGCCTCGTTGGTCGAATAGCGGGACTTGAAATAATTCCGTGCCCCATTCCCAAGTTGAAACCCTGCCTGATACGACCTTGAAATCCTCCTTCCCTTGTTTCCCATAATTTTCCATCAATACCCCAGCGTAATTAGGTGCTACACGTTCACAAGAGGATAAAAATACCATAGCGATTATCGCTATAGTAAAAAACTTAAAACTTGTCCTTTTCATTCTTGATAAAATTAAATAGTTTGTAAATTATAAATAATGAACTAGTTAACATAATGACTATTCCTAGCCATGCGTCAACATGGTTAAAAACTCTGTTCCCTACCGGAATAAAGGCTATGGCCAATATCAATATCCAGTGTTTGTTGATAAATTTCTTCATGATCTTTTTATTTATTAAACCTCCAACTCCTCGATTAATAGCTGTCCACATCCCATGAACCATACTTGGGAAGCTGGCGATTTCTGGAGCAAGGCGATCTCTATCGCGGCCTCCTTGAACTTGCTCTTGTCATGCCCGGCCTTTTGCCGGATGAAGGATTGCGTCCTAGTTATAAGATCCCCGTCCCCTTCCTTGGGATCACGGGTTATGATATCCTTGCACTCTCTCATCTTATCCTCTATTGATTTAGAGGTGTCAGACAATGATTTCTCTATCTCTTTTTTATCAATGTCAACAACTCTCTTATTGACATCCGCGTTGAACGGGAATACGTCCATGATCATTGTCTCCGAGACAGAGGCGATGGTGTAATCCGCCATTGTCCCCTTCATGCCTTCTTCTAGCACGGCTATGGCCTCTTTTAGATTAGAGGCTTGGGCTAACATGGTAGCGGCGGTTTTCTTTTCCGCTCCGCTCTTCTCGTCCAACGTGATAAAATAAACCT
>OGCO01000246.1_pt1 | contig 91369 bp, 78 predicted proteins | sample 1570171 | NCBI WGS metagenome assembly OGCO01 (sample SAMEA4370583, study PRJEB24528) | human gut metagenome
CTAAAAGTCAGCTTAAACAATATTTTGAAACAGGTAAAATACCTACACAAGCTCAGTTTGGTGAGTTAATTAATTCTTTTATAAATATTCCTTCTTTAAATACTGAGGATCGTGGTAATCAAAATTTATTTTTTGGTAATGGAGAAGAGAATCCTTATATTCAAGGTGTTAGAACTGTAAGTAAAATCGTTAGTACTAACGTTATTACTATGTTTATTTTTTCTACACATAATAATAATGATAATGCTTCTTCATTCCCTTTATTTATTCTTAATAGAACAAGTACAAGAGCTACAAGTTTAAATAATGCACAAGCAACATTGAGATATTGTATTCCTAATAAATTAAATATTGATAATTTCGTTATGCATGGTTTAGATTGTGATAATTCTACTGATGATGAAATTATAACAGAGGTTAGTGATTGGGAATTTAAACCATTTGAAAAAGATAATTTTAATCATAACATATTAAATATATGTACTAATATAAGTGGTACATTTAGTACATTTGTATTTAATTTAGCTGATATCAATGTTGCAGGAAATTCAAAAACATTACCAATTGAATTAATGATTATTATTGATGATAATGTAAGATTTACAGTAGACGGTCCATATTATATTAAAGATAATGCTGATAAGGATTCATTTTTAATTGATTGGAATACTCTTATATCATTACTTAATAAATCTTATGGTACTATAACTACTACTAATAACATGGTAGTTACAAAATGTAATAATATTAAAAACAATTATATGGAAAAACGTTAATTGCTAAATATATTAAATCATGAAAAAAGTCTATTGTAAATTCCTACCATTTAAAGGATATTTATGTATGACAGTATTATGGTGGTTAATCATACGAACTGAATACAAAGATAGAATTACTGAAACTGTTGAACGACATGAAACTGTTCATAGTTATCAGCAAATTACTCTTTTTGCTACAAGTTTTTTGGTTAGTATCATATTAAGTCTTACTACAAATGTTTCTTGGTGGTGGTTACTTGGTACTGCGATATTTCCTTTATTAGCTTACGTTATTAGTTGGATAATTGAAATTATATTACCTCCTTATAATCGAGCTTATAAGGATATTTGTTTTGAAGGTGAAGCAAGAAGTTTAGAATTTGATAAAGATTTTAGAAAGAAATTGTTTCCTTTTAGTTTCTTAAAATATATTCCAAATAAGAAATATGGTGGTCGATGAAATTGATGAATGGTAAATGGAACAACTCGTAGGACATTTCGTTGAGTTATTCAGTACTCATTTCGATTTATCATTTATGCTTTGTGTGAATGTTTTAACATACATACTCATTAAAGTAATAGATGATATTAATGGTGATAAATCTGTTGGCACATGGACTAAACGACTGGTTATGCTAATTAGTTGTTTTGCTATTGCCGCAGGATATATAGCAGGTGGATATGAAAATACTACAATTCTTATTAATTCTGCTATTCTTGCACCAGTTGCTTGGAGTTGGATATTTAAACCGATTCTAAGAAAGATTGGTGTTGATTATAAGAAAATTGATAAAACTACTAAAACTAATTAAGTTATGGCAAAAGTAACTCGTGGTGCTGCTACTGCTGGCATTAAATCTGGTGATGTTAAGAAAATTAAGAAAGGTTCTAAAAAGAAATAAAACACTATGGCAAACTTTAAGCACAAAGTGTTCTTATTAATTGCTAAATGGATACCCGTAGCTGTTGCTGCGGGTATTCTGATTAATAATACACTTGCAATGTTGGATGTCAAAGATGTAATATTAGATTTATTTGATATTACTGTTGGTAGTTCGTTAGCTTTCGTTATAATGATGTATGCTTGTAGTTATGTATTTAACTTTTGTTATTGGCATAAAATTGTTATAACTTATGACCTATTTGTGCTATTATATATTCTGCTAATTCGTTATACTAATATTGGTGAATGTAGTGACGGTTTATTACTTACAATTCATTATATTCTTGCAGGTATATTTATAGCACTAATTTGGTATGTTAAGAAAAGGTGTAAAATTACTGATTAAAAAGATGGTGGATTATAAGAAAGCTCTTGTAGCAATTCTCGAAAATACTCTTGAGAATGTTAATGCTGGAAATACTAATATAACTGAGGAAGAAGCTTCTGTTATTATAGACCATCTTACAATGCTCAATAAAGGTGTAGCTACTGTTTTAAAAGCTTATGCTTGTGAACATGTTCTTCATATTACATCTAATAAATTTGATTATCTTGTTAGAAAAGGTATTATTCCTCACGGTCGTAAACGTTTAGGATTTAATGAACTTAGTTGGGTTCTTAAAGATTTAGATGAAGCTAAACGTTATTTGGCTAATAATAATGATTAATAACCTTTTGCGCTTGTAAATCCCGTAATCTTAATAGATTACGGGATTTTTCATATCCTTATATTATTGGAGATATTAGTTGTAAGTTTGTAGTGTAGTCGATTACTCTATCATTTAATAACAAACAAACTAATATCAATAACTGTATGAAAATGATTGATACTGAAACCGGCCATGAAATGGTTGAAGTTTCTGGACATGACAAGAAAGAGTATGCTTCAAAAGGCGTTGCGGGTACTGGTCTTGGACTTGGTATTGCTGGTACGGCTTTATGGTTATTAAGCGGTGGTCTTGGCGGTGGTTTATTCGGAAACCGTGTTGGTCTTACTGGTGCGGCTGCAATCGGTGCCGAGGGTATTGCAAAGAAAGAGGATAAGTGTGAACTTATCAATGGTATGTGGACTTTAGCTTTTAATGGTCAGACCGCTAGTTTTAATGACCGTCAGACGATTAATGCTGAAATGTTTGGTCTTTATAAGAGTCAAGTAGATGCAGATTTTGCTCTGTATAAAAATCAGCGTGATGGTTTTGATGTTACTAATGCTCGTGTTGGTGAGCTTGAGAAAGAAGTAGCTGTTCTTCGTGCTACTCGTCCTTATCAGGATGCTCTTATTCAGGCTGCTATCGCTCGTGTTGCTGAGCAAGCTGAGTTTAATCTGTTCCGTCGTACTTGCCGTATGATTTCGGGTGAAGTTGTTCTTCCGAATACTCCTACGGTTACAGGTTATAGTTCGTATGACCCTTGCGCTTGTCGTGCGACGACACTTGCTCCCTCTGCTAATTAATCTACTCTTTCTATTCGAGAAGTATTTCGGTGTAAAAATCGGAGTACTTCTCCTTTTCAATTAAATCTTACAATTATGAATGGCCCTACATTTAATATTGGATATGACCCAATCCTTTCAAATCCTTTTCCTCAAGCTGTTGATTATACAAGAGAAATTGATGAACGTGTAAAATATCTTCAAGCTATTAAAGATAAAATGGCTGGAAGTAATCAACAAACTAATCCACAAAAAGATTCTTTATGGACAGCTATTGATAATGAAATTGGTAGCTTAAATGAAGAACAACGAAATATATTATTTAGTGATACTAAATATATCCAAATAGATACTCAATTAAAACAACTTGTTCAAGAAGCACTTATTAATTCTGTTAAAGGTGTAATTGAACAATCTCAAGTTGGTAAAGATTTACTTACACAGCAACTTAATTATGTTAAGTCGAGTAAGAATGCAATCATAACTGAATCTAATAAGAAATTAGAACTATTTAAAAAGTTCCAAATTGCTGCTTCAGCTAATCCCAATCTTACTTATAAAGAATTTTGTGAATCTATAAATAAATAAACTATGATTAATAAAGATAATTTAATTGAGGAAATTCTGAAATTTATTAATACTAAAATAGCTGATATATCAAGTAATAATCCTTTGTTTGATATTGTTGCTAAACCTTATATATCAAAAGTTGTAACTAATAATGTTTCAAAATTAGATAAAGCTCTATCATTAATTGCAGATGATAAAGGTATGGTAGATGCAGATGGTTTACTTACTGATATGATTGACCGATTAATTGTTTCAAAAGCTAATACAATTAATGGTGTAACTATTGGTGAAGGTTCTGTAAAAATCACTATTCCTTTTATGAATAAAACTGTTGTTTTTGATAAAGATGACTTTAATGAATTAAAAACTAATATTGAAAATTATGAAAAATCTAAATAAATTAATGGAACATTATAAGCAGACTGTTCGTATAGATGCTAATAATGCTTGGGATATTATATGTCATTTCAAAGAAGCTGTTTGTGAAAATACTAATGTTAGTGAGGAATCTTTGTTTGAAATAATGAAAGATTTTCATGAAAAATTAATTGGTAAACATTTCACTGAACCTTATGCTTTATATCAAGTTTCTCAAATGTATCATACTAATAATAAAGGTATTAAGATTGATGCTCCTTTATTTAGTATTGAAGCTACTAAAAAGATTTATGATAGGAGAATACGTCCGTTAAATAAAGATGTTACTATTTGGGATGTATATGTAGCTCTTAATGCTCAATATCACGATAACATTAATCTTTATGAGAAATGGTTTCCTAATGCAACAAATAATGAAATCGAAGATAAAATCATAGAAGCAACCATTAGTAATTGGTTCGAAGATGAAGATGCAAGTAGTGATAAGGTTTGGGAATATTTTAGGGTTATTTGATGGGCTATTGTAATTTGTTTGATAAGACGTGCTATTAGATTAGCACGTCTTTTTTCATGTAATTACGGCTGGAAATGGGGGATTTTAACGTATATTTGTTAGTAGCCCAATATAATATACCTATTAATATTAATCCTCTTATACGCCTATCTATGTTCGATTATACAGCTATTATAGTAGCTATAATAACATCCATAAGTACGATTGCTGGTATTTATCTAAAAGAATGGTTATTTCCTAAACGTAAAGAACAAAAACTTACTATTGAAAAAAGTAATTGTTATATAGAACTTGATAAGATATGTGCTTCTATTCGAGATACTATTCACGCTAATGCTGTTTATATTGCTTATTTTCATAATGGCGGTCATTTCATTAATGGTGTAGAAATGGATAAATACACTGTTGTTGGTGAAGATTATGATTGTTATGTAGTATCTTATAAGAAATCTTTTAAGGATGTTCTTGTTAATAATTTTCCTTATTTATTTCACAATCTTCTTGTTAGAAATCGTCATTATTGTAATGATGTTAGTAAATATAAGTTTCAAGACAGATGTTATAAAGATGAACTTGAAAGTAGAGGTATGAAGTCTGCTTATACTTTTCTTATTAAAGACCCTATTAAAGAAACACCTATTGGTTTTATTTCTCTTGAATATAATATCGTAGAAGGATTTAATCCTGATGATGAAAAATATATTTGGAAAAAACAAAATACTATTGCTAATCTTTTGAATCTAAATAAGTAAGATATGGGAACACTTAATCAATATGCAGCTCGTATTGCAAACATGGTTAATCAACCTAATAATCACGAACTTAAAGAACGTGTTAAGGATATGATTAAAACTATGTTTGCAAATCGTATCCGACAAAGCGTTGAGAAAAATGGAATAGATGATATTCTTAAACTTACTTTTATTGCTCCTGTTGAAGAGTTGAAATATAGTGATATTCTTCCTACTGAATATCGAGTTGCTAATAAAATTAGATTGTTAGGAACAAAGTACAAAGTTCCTACACCAGTGCGCATACAAAGTGATGCGCCTTTTGCGTTTGTAGGTGATACTGTTGGTAATGGATATATGTATGAGAGTTCTATTACATCTCTTAAACTACGTCAAAGTGGACGTCCAACCTGCTCTCCCACCGGGTATCCACGAGCTTATATTATATTAAACGGTCATATAATTATTGCTGAAAAAGTTGGTACAAAAGCTGTTGATGATAGACGACCAATTAATGAAGTAATGATTACAGGTATATTTGAAAATCCTGATGAAGTTCTTTCGTTCTTTAAGAATGAAGATGGTCAAGATATTGAATTACCTTTACCTAATGATATGCTTGAAAGTATAATTCAAGAAATACTTAAAACTGAATTTGGTATTTATCCTCAAGATTTGGATATTAAAACAAATAATAATAATCCTACTATTGCTCAACGTGGTAATGGTCAAGATTAACATCATGTTTCTATCATTATGGTTGATAACGAATATTATTGGAGAGATTTCGTTAAAGAAGTTCAAATACAACTTAATTCTTTAATTAAACAATTACATCTTGCTTATGAACGACGCAATGATTGTATTTATAATATCAAAGATAATCTTGCTAAATATCAAGAAGCCGGTATTGATGTTTCAATAGTATTCGATATTGATAATCGTAGTAAGATTTATTTTAATAAGAAACAGGATACTCTTCTTGGTACTAAACTAATGAGTTATATTCGTAGTTATAATTACTTAGTTTATGAACGTCTTGATAAACTCGATGATGATATAGAAACTCTTGCTGCTCTTAAAGAATTACCTTCTGAAATGTATACTTATATGCAAGATGAGGTTAATAATGAAATAGCTAATTTACTATGTAAAGGTAATAATTATTCTTTTGGTAGTTCCGTAGGTTACGTTTATGTTTACTATAAAAAGACGATGCCCGGTGATGTATGTAGTGTTGTCGATTGGGGTGCTACAAAAGACTTAAAAAAGAAATTATTAGAGCAAGGTATTAATATACGAACTGCTGATAATCCAAATGGTATTCCTTATTTCATATATTATGATTATGACTGGTGCATAAAAGCTGTATATCATAAAGTTAAAGGCCGAATACCACAAAGTGTCTATTATAAATTCAAATTTGGTCACACAAGTAGTGCTTACGAGAATGGTGAAAAAACTATTGACAGAACACCTTTTGCAATGAAAGGTAAAACTGTTGATGAAATTGCAACAAATCGAAGACTTAATTGTTTCAATAAAATTCTTGCAATTTGTTTTAATCATCCTGACGAAGCTATTAAACTATATCGAAATAATCTTCCTAAACAAAATAATGCTTTATGATTGATAATAATATATTCATTAGTAGTGCTACATTAATTCCAGATATGTATAACGATTATAATATACAAAGTGATGACTTTATAAGTCGTTTTCCTATTTGGGTTGCAAATGCTTTAGAAGAACTTAAGTTTATTCAAGCCTACGTTAATGTAGAAAAAGATATTGAATTTGATGACCATCGTTGCCAATTACCGTGGGATTTTCGTGGTGTAATTGATGTCATTATAAATAATAAAAAAGCTGTTCTTAAAAATTCAGCTGAATTTAATAAAGATACTATCACTGAAAAAGTAACAACTGTTCCGACATATACTCCTTATCCCAGTATTCCAAATGCGGATATAACAAGTCCAGGTGATAAAAACGATAGTTTCAATCATGCTTATGTTGATAAAGAGCAACATTATTATTATATTAGTAATAATTGGATTCATACTAACGTTGATTATGGAACTATTCATTTAAGATATAGAGCTTTACCTGTTGTTTATGACAGTATTATAAATATGGATGTTCCTCTTATTTATAATAACGGCCCTCTTAAAAAATATCTTAAACTTTATGTTCTTAAACAAATGTTATTAAGAGGTTATAAACATCCGGTTGTAAGTCTTACAGCAAATAATCCTTATACAAATCCTGCTATAGAACTCGATAGAATGAGAATACAAGTTCGAGTTTCTTGTAATAAATTTAGTAACGACCGTCGAGAGAATATTGCTACTATTCTTCGTACATTAGAATAATAGAAATTATGAAAGTTTTAGGTCTTGATTTAGATAATTCACCTCATATTGCACAAGATAAATCTTTGCGATATGCTAAAAATATAACTATTGATAACAAAGGTCAAAGTTATTTTAATGAAAGAGGATTTGATTTCATAGGTGAATTAGATGATATTCTTGAAAATCATCCGACAAATCGGCATATCATTCCTTATATTTATAGTGATGCCAATAATCACAAATATAATATTATAGGTACAATTCCAACTAATGTTGGTGTTGTACTTTTTTGCGTTGTAGAACACTGGAATAATGCAGATAAATCTGATTTACAAACTAACGACGCTATTATATATCTTAATCTTGATGATAATAATCCAACTGTAAAACGTTGTCTATATAGTACATCTGGTGCATTTGGATTTAGTATTGATAGACCAATTCATGGAGATTATATATACAATTATAAAGAAAATTTAATTGTTACATTTACTGAGGGAACTGATGAATCAGCAAATGAAACAAGAATTATTAATTTGACTGACCCGTTTTATGATGGTAATAATGGAGATGATACTGCGATAGGATATGACATCACTGTTGATGAAGTTGATTCGTTTAATCTTATTCCAAATGTTACTTATCCTGAACTTCAATTAGAAGTTAAAGACGGTGGTAATCTTAAAACTGGTGCTTATCAAATAGCAATCAAATATCGTCTTGATGATGGTACTTATACAAACTATTCTCCTTTGAGTACATCACTCATTGTTTGTGGTAATTATGAAGAAGATTATGCGTTAGGTATCGAAATCAATAAAAATATTACTATTAGTTTTAGAAATAGTGATATTAAATATAAACATTGTAGATTTGCTATTGTTTATATTACTGACGAAGCTCAATTATCATATGAAACTGATGATATTTCAATTAGTGGTGTAAATACTACTCATATTGTAAGTGATGTTTCATATTTATCTACTATAAGTCTTGATGATATTTTTATTAAAAATATATCATATATTCGAGATAACACTCTTGTTAATTTCAATAATAGACTTATTCGAGGTAATGTAAAAACTCTTGATTATAGTAAACTTGATAATGAACTTAAAGAATTTACAGAGAACAATCTTGATGTTCAATTAAGTTGGAATCCGAGTTCTTCTTATATTAATAGTACTCGACGTTATTTCAAGAGTGGTGAAGTTTATGTTCTTTATGCTGGATATTATGACTATAAAGGTGACCTTGTAAATATACATCATATTCCTTGGAAAGCTAACAATTATGATATTGAAGCATATCCCGTAGGTTCTACTAATCAAAATGCTCATAAAATTCCTTATAAATCTGAAAGTATTAGTAAGATTATAAGTCCGAGTTGGAAGAGTTCACCTGATATTGATGCTGCTAAACAAATAGATGAAATCGCCAAAACTGGTGTTGGAAGTGAAAATCCTACAATAGCTCGTAATCGTTATTTTACTTTATATGGAGTTTCAACTGGACACGCGACTGTTAAAGCGAAAGGTCGTTCTTTAACAAAAGGTAAACTGAAATTGCCAAGTCTTCCATTACCGTATACAACTGAAGATTCTGAAGGTGGGATTAATCCTTCTGATTATCAAGTTGTAGTATTGGAGATAACAAGTGAGAGTACATCAAGTCAATTAATTGGTGTTGAATGTAGTCCTACCTTTGGTGGAGATAGTGTGGTACCTGCTGGTATAAATTTAACTACAAAAGTTTATGATGCTACATCAGTAGTTAAACAGATTGATTCAGAAGAATCTGAAGTTGAAACTGGATACTATGAAATTTCTGAATCTAATCTTTTAGCATCAGATAGTAAATCTGTATTTATTGGTAATACTATTAATACAAAAACTAATTTCGTAATTAATCTTGATGCAAAAGAAACTAAATATATTTTAATTGAAGCTCGATTAAGTGACAAAGTTGATGGTTCAACTGCTCCGACATTTAATTGGTTAACTCAATTATATTCTACTTCTTCTGAATGGAATCCTACTTATACATTAAGTCCTAATATTAATATTAAAGCTAATCTTGCTGGTAAAACAGACTTAATGAATAAATATATTAGTTCAATAGTTTATTTCTTTGTTGAACATAATATTAATAATTCTCGAATTGTTACACAAGGTTTCGCAATGCGAGATACTGAAACTAACAATTTTGGTAAGAATCAAACTTATAAGAATCCTTTTGGTGGAAATAATGCAAGATTTTATACATTCGAATATCTTTATAATAAAATAAATAGTATTCGAGGTAAACTTAAACCTTTATATTTTGAAACTGATGTTCTTAAATTTGTTAAAAATGAAGAACTTGATGATGATATAAAAGTATTTCCAGCTAAATGGAAAGGTGAAGATTTTGATGGGTTTGATACAAATCCTAATGAATCTGGAACTCGATTCTTAGATGCTGACATTAATAGTCTTACTATTGATACTTCTCGTGCAACCAAAGATGTTTCACTTGAATATATCAATGCTAATATTAGTTCTCAAAACAATATTGCTGGCGACAGTTATTATCGTATTGAAAAAGGTTTTGATGGATTTAATAAAGGTACAGATAATGAGGAATGGGCAAGAGGATATATTGCCGATTTAATTAATAATTCTGAAACACTTTATTCTGATGTTAATAATCAAAAACTTCAAATTGCATCTAATGTAATTAACATTAAAGGTTCTTCTGAAGTAATAACTTCTTTAGTTGGTGATACATTTATTGGATATATAACCCTTCGAGCTACCGCTCCATCATCCGATTATCGTTATGGTGATGCTCAAGCAAAAGAATTAGACAGTAATGCTACTGTTTATCGTTGGATATTTACTGTTCCTCTTGAAAGTAAATTTAATATTCTTGCTCGATTTAGTGTTAATAACGTAGATAAATCTTTCAAATATCACGATAAACGTGGTAATGAATTACGTGAATTTTATCAATTAAGTTATCAAGTTGATAATTTCATAAATAGTAGTGTTGGTAAAGGTTATTCTCCTGTTTATAATGAGAATGGTATTGAAACATTTACTTATTTTGAAGAAATTCCCGGAACTCAAGACCATCCTTATCGTATAATTCGTAGTCAATTACAGAATGCTGAAAATGCTAATCTTAATTGGCGATTATTTAGAAGTGATGATTATAAAGATATGCCTTTTAATCGAGGTGAAATTATTGCATTGAAAACTGACAATAAAAATCTTTATATTCAACAGACTTATGGTTTGCATTTATTACAACTTCGTGATACACTTTCTAATACGGATGAAGGTACTTCGTATTTAGGTACAGCTGATATATTTAATATGGAACCTCAAGAGGTTACATATAGTCCCAGTGGTTATATAGGTTGTCAAAGTTATTTTGATACTCATGTTAATGTTATTGGTTATTTTGTTATTGATGCAGTTCATAGACGTATCTTCAATATCAATGGAGATAAAGTAAGTAATATGACTGCTCTCAATGCTCTTAAATGGTTTGATGGTAATCTTGCAAAAGATGTAATTAATCCGTTTAAGAATAATGGTAGAATTTGGGCATTTAATGAAGATACTAATATCTTATATTTAGTCCAAAATGTTAATAACAGACAGTTCACAATTAGTTTTAGTCCTATTGCTAATGCTTGGATTTCATTCCATGATTATAATCCTATCGTAGGTATTACCAATCGAAATGGATTATTCTGGTTTGATAAACATGGTATTTATGCAATATCTAAAAATAATTATGGTCGATTCTTAAAAGATGATAATGGTAATCAACTTATTAAAGAATCTTATATTAAATTCATTCTTAATAATAATAGTAATTATAATAAGTTATTAAATAATATTGCTTGGAAAGACAGAGTTGATATTGTTAATAATCTGTTACCTACTATTAATGAATTTTATAAAACTATTAATGAGATATTGGTTCATAATGATGACCAATGTACTGGTTATAGAATTATTAAATTTAATGATAAATGGTATAATGGTACAACTGGTGTTAATAAAGTAAATCTTTGGAGATTTAACAATGTTAATGATATACACAAACAAATACCTTTTATGGTTACTGATTTAGTTGTAGATGAATCTGCATTAAAACGTAAAGCTAAATGGTATGATGTTAATAAGTTCATTTGTCAATATGTTTATTGTATAATGAAGTTTAATAATAGTGATAATAACAGACTTTGGGAACTTATTGATGTTAATTCTGAATGGATTCTTGATAATCGTAATAATCAAAGGTAATTTGTAACAACTTGTGCGGCTCGGCCTTCGGCCTCGCTCCCCGGTGGGGCAGGAGGTTGCACGCCCACTTGTCACGTTACTCAAACTTTTAATAGTATGTCTAATCGTAAAGTTAATCCTGATAGTCTTCGTCAAGTTACTCGTTATATTAATGAGTATTCTCAACATATTTGGGATAACGAATTGACTGGTGATAAAGAATTTGTTCGTGTTAAAGAAAATAATAAACTTAAAACTGTTCGTTCACGTTCAAAAGATGGTAAATATTATTATCCTTATGCTTCATACGAAGGTGGTGCTAAAACTATTGGCCCCGGTTTTAAGTTAAATGATACTTCTGATTTTACTAAATCTGTTAAAGCGAAAGGTAAAGCAACAAGAAAACAAATTGATGCTGAATTGAATCGTCGTATGGCGAAAGCCTACAATGATGTTCGTGATATTTATTCTGAGAAATATGGTATTGATGATTTCAATACCTTACCTCAACCTATTGTTAATCTTATGTCTAATCTTGCATATCGAGTAGGTCGAACTGGTTTTAGACAATATAAGAAATTGTTAAAAGGTGCTAATGAACGTAATACAGATAGTATTATTAAAGAATATACTACTGGTAATAAAAGAAGAGATAAATCTGAATTAGAAATATTTAAAACTAATAGTTCTAATGATTATGATATGATTAGAAATAAATTATTTTCTAATTTTAATACTGATGATAATCCTGATAACTATGTTGAAGATATGAGTAAAACTAATCGTAAAAAATATAATTTCGGTGGTATTCGTTCTACACACGATGCTACTGCTGATTATTTAGGAATGGCTCGTGATTCTGGTAATAGATTTTTCGGCAATGGTATAATTGATATGCTTTATCATGGTGGGACAAATGATGATACTGGAATCCCAGTTAAGAACTATGTAGATAAGTTGATTGCTAATGATAAACTTATCTATGCAAATATGCAGAACAAAATCAATAATGAAGTTTTAACTTCTCGTGGTATTACTGCTAAATTCGGTGGACTTGTTGGAACTCCTCGTAGGAAATTTTATTGGGGTGGAACAAGTATTAATGACCCCGGTAGTGTTCAATGGGGTACGCGAGTTCAAGCCAGTGATATTGATGAATCTAAATATAGTGCTGATGGCGAAGGTATCGTAGGTGGTAGCGCTTTAAGTGGAGCTGGAACTGGATTAGGAATTGGAGCTGCTGTTGGTGGAACCGCGGCGCTTGCTACTGGTGCAGCTGCTGGTTCTTGGCTTGGCCCTATCGGTGCTGGTATCGGCGCATTAATTGGTGGCATTGTTGGTCTGTTTACTGGGCGTAAGAAAAAGCGTCAAGAAGAACGTCGTCGTCAAGAACTTTTAGCTGAACAAGCTGAAATGGAACGTCAGCAGACTTTGGGTAATATGCAAGATAAAGTTGAAAATGATGTTGCAACTATTCGACAAAGTAATCTTGGCAATTACTCCGAAGGTACAGGATTTTATGCTAAATTAGGTGGAATGGTTGGTCGTAGAAAGTTAAACACCGGCGGTCAAGTAGTTCCTAATTCATCTAATAGTGTTGTTGCTTACGGTCAAACGCATGAACAATATAATCCTGCTACTGGTGAAACTGGAATTATATATGGAGATTCGGAAATTGAAGGCGGCGGCGCTAAAAATGGTCGAATGTATGCTGGCGAAGTTGTTCGTGAAACTCCTGAAGGTGGTCAAGTATTCAGTGATACGATTAAAGTTCCCGGAACAAATCGTACTTTCGCTGATTACGCAAAGAAACTTACTGATATGAAAGGTAAAAAAGAAGCTCAAGTTATTCAACTTGCTGATGGAGTTACACTATCTTTATCTGCATTAGATAAGAGTAAAACTAACAAATTACAAACTGGAACAAATGTTCGTAATATTGAAAAGTTAGTTTATAGAATGAATAAAGCTCGTGGTGAATCTGAAGCTATTGATGCCAAAACAGAAGATTTATTTGGAGCTCAAGAACTTTATGCTACTGCTTTAGGACTTCGTAATGATGCTCCAGTTATGCGTTGCGGTGGAATGGTAAGAAAGAAAAGACCTTTTGGCGGATATGCTTCACCGTATAGTCTTACAGGAGTTTCAGCTCCTAAACTTACTACTTTACCTCCAATTCAAACTACTGCAAGTGCTGGCGGTGGTTCTGCATTTAAGTTCGGATTTAATGAATTTGGACTTGGTATGAATCTTGCAAGTTCACTGTTTGGAATTGTAGGTAACGCTCTTAATACTCGTGCTAATCGAAAGGCTATTGAATTTGAATCTACACTTCATGTTCCGAAAGGTAATAAAGTAGATGCTGTCCAATATAGTACAGATTATGATATTAGTGAGGAATTACAAGAACTTGGTACACAAGAACGTAGAGCTGCTCGATATATTACTGATAATACAAGCAATGTTCAAACAGCTCGAAATAGTGTAGCAAATCTTGCAATTAATGCTCAACTTGCTCGAAACAAACTGTATGGAGCTAAGAAAGATTATCAACGTCAAAGATATGATTTGAATAGGCAAGAACGAGTTAATGCTCGAAATGCTAATAGTCAAATTATGTATCAGGATGCTATTAATGAATATAACAAAGCTGTCGGCTTGAATCAACAGTTAATGGCAGTCAGAACGCAAGGATTACAAGGAATGTTACAAGGAGTTGAAGGTCTTGCCGGAGCAGTTAATAATTACGCAAGTGCCCGCTTATATGAAAAGTTATGGCCTCGTGGAGTAATTAATCACATGAGAAGTGGTTTTGCTTGCGGTGGTCTTGCAAGACGTAAAAGAGCTTAATGTAGTGCGTGATATATCGGATTATTCTTTTATAGGATAGTCCGATATTCACGATTTTTTGTATATTTGTAATGATACAAATAGTGGTACAAACACGCGCGACAAGTGGGCGTGCAACCTCCTGCCCCACCGGGGAGCGGAGCCGCTGGGCGAAGCCCAGCAGGCGGAGCCATACGAATTACAACTAATTTACAAACTAATCATTATAAAATTATGGCAGAAATTGCAATAGGTCGATACGATACTAATACATTAAAAACTCCACAATTACAAGATTATGGAAGTGTATATGCTGCTGTTGGAAATGCTTTGAACCAAAAGTATTACCAAAATCGTGAAGCTTATATTAACAGAATTGCTAATCCTTTAAGTCAAATTAAAGCAACTTCCCGTGGACAAAAAGTCCTTGATTCTGAAAGAGCTAAGATTGTTGAAGGTGCTAATGAATTTAAGGAACAAGATAATTGGTTTGCAGCAGATGATTATATTTATAAGCAAACTGAGAATATTCTGACCAATGAAGGTCTTAAAGCTGTTCAAGCTGATTATGCTTTGGAACAGCAATATATGGAAGATTTGAAAAAGAGTGATTGGGATACTCAAAATCAAAATGCTTTCTTGCTTCGTAGTCGTTTACAATCTTCTGATATTATTTATGATGCAGAAACTAATACTGTTGTAAGCGGTGGTTTTAATGGAGTTCAAATCGGTAAAAAGTTCGATGTAAATAAATATCAAAAAGACGTATTTGATATTCTTTCAAAAGCTAAAGCTGATAAAGTATCATTTGAAAATCTTGTTACTAATCCTGATATGATACGTCAGTATGGATTAGATGTTGCAACAGGTTTCGATGGTGAAAAGTTAGCAAGTCACTTTGTTAAAACTGGTAGTGAAAGAGAAGGTATCACAGAACAAGAGATTATGAGTTATGCTATGTCATTACTCAAATCTAATCCTGATTATACTAATTATCTTACTACTGTTTGGCAGAATCAAGATGCTCTTATTCGATTTGTAAAAGATGATAGTTCTGCTGGTGGACATTTAAGAGATTACGAATTAGGAGATTATGCTCCTTTATTTGCTGGCAATCCTACAATGTTTGCTCTTAATGGATTAGGTATTAACATAAATGAACTTGGTGCTCCTACAAAAGACGGTAAGTTTACTGTTAATTCTAAATTACCTACTGAAGTTAAAACTTTGTTAGATACTGTTAATAAGGAATATGGAGTTAATGTTCTTGATATATTACAGAACAAAGCTCAAGTTCCACCTGAACTTATTCAAGCTGGTTTACAGAATTATGTAGATAAAATGTTTGAAAGTTACGCTAAGGGTGTACTTGGAGCTACTGATGATATTGAGAATCTTGATAGAACCGCTTTTACACAAAGTGTTTTATCTGGTCAATTTATTAACAATAATATTCAAAGTTTAGCTGGTGCTGCCGCAGGTTTATATTCTTATCAAGATATTAAAACTACGGTTGATTTAATTGCTAATCCCGGTTATACAGCTTATGTTAAAGCTCGTGCAAAAGGTAAGCAACAAGAACTTGAAACTCTTCAACAATATGCTCCGTATCTTGATACATTAAGTGGTTTTGAAGTTACTGCTGATAGTGTTGCAGAAAACATTAATCGTCGTAATGAAATTACTGACCAAATGACTAAACTTTCAAATTCTATGAATCAGATATTTACATCTGATGAACTTGGAATTTTAGGTCTTAATCCGGGAGATGGTAATATTGTTAAAACACTTAATATTTCTACTGCTGAAAGATTGGTTGATTCAGCAGGTCTTGACGAAGAAACAGCAGCTAATCTCAAAGGTAAGCTTTTACAAGTTCAGACTGCTCAACGTAATTATAATAATCTTCAAGCTAAACTTCGTTCTGACGAAATTCAGCTTAATTCTGTATTTGATACTTGGAAAGAACATCGAGATAAATTATCTGGTTTATTAGGTTGGTACAAAGTAGCTGACCCTCAAGCTAAATTAATTCTTGATAATCGTATTTCAAGTTATGAAGCATATCTTGATTTTATAAATAATAATTATAATAGAAATGAAAAAACAGGTAGTATTCCTATAACACCGGATGGTGGTTTTTATTATAAAACTGCTGATGGCGATATTGCTATAAGCCGAGATAATATTATGACAAAAGAAGAGTTTGAATCTACTCTGTCTAATGCAGCAGATAATGTTTCAAATCGTTATCGTAAAGCTATTGCTGATGCACCTCTTGAATTTACAGCAACTCGTGATATTATTGCTAATCCTTCAAGATTCCAACAAAATTATATGGCAGCTGCTATGGTAAATTGGAAAAAAGGTGCTGGTAATATTAGTGTTGTTCAAACTCCATCTGGAAAAGGTACTGGTCTTACCGGAATGCAATTAGCTAAGTATATGAACTTTGATGCGTTTCCTACTTCGACAACTACTAATTCAAAAGGTACAAGTGTAACTCGTCAAAGTAATGCTACTAAAAATTCTAAACCTCTTTCAGGTAAAGAACTTGGTCTTGATTACGATATTTATAAGACTGAGGTTAGTCCGATTGCTAATGGAATTGCAGCTCGTGAAGGTCGTAATGAATATGCAATTACTCTTTTCGATGAAACCGGTGCTGCTCGTGGTAATATTATTTTTTCCGAACAAGTAGACCCTTCTACTATTGCTCGTCAAATTCTTGATAATTACCGTAATATTAAACCTTATGCTAAAATTGGTGGTGAAGGTTTACAACGTAGTGCTGGAATAATTGAATCTCAATACGCTTCGGGATTTATTGATTTCAATACTACTGGTGCTAATAATAGTCCTGCTGTTGCAAACATCGCAGACCTTCAAAGAACTGTTGATGATTTAGGTAAAGTTGAATATGATTTGAATATTCACGAACCTTTCTATAATAGTATTGACGGTAATAGTCGTAAGGTTGAGATTGGTAGAACAACACAAGGTTATTATATAAAAGATATTAGTGGATTGAAATATCCTGATGGTTCTGTTCATTATGGAGAATTTGGATATAACACAATTCCTAATAGTCTTTATACAATTAAAGGTATGACCCCTAACAACATTCAATATTATGAGAACATAAATGAAGCACTAAAGCCTATCACAGAATATATTTTAACTCAATATGGAATTATTCTTGATATGCAAGAAGCGGCTGAGGCTATTCAAATGAATAAAATAAATAATGCTAATATAGGATATTAAACTATGCCAAATTTAACAGATATTAAGATTCCTATTACAGGTTCGAAAGCTCTTACTCCTTCTGAAACACAAATTCAAGGAGTAGGAGCTACTCCTGTTTTACCGTATAGTATGCCGGAGCCTGAACATGCTCGTGGTGCAAAATTATCAGCTATTAGAAAATTCAATATTTCTGAATATGAAAATATATTAGGTCGAGGTCAAGTCAATCCTAATCTCGATTTAAGCGTTCTTAATGAAAATAGAGCACAAAATCAGAGTGGTTGGTATTTAACTAAGAATGCCATTGGTCAATTAGGAACTACTATTCTCGGTGGTACTATTACTGGTATCGGTAGTATTCTTAATTTCTTTCCTACTACATATCGTGCTATTAGTCAAATATGGGATGATAATGCCAAATATAAATGGGACAAAGCTATTAACGAAGGTCTTGGTTCTGAATGGCAGAGAATAGGTAAAGATATTGAAAATTGGGGTCGTAAAACAATGCCTATTTATCAAACAGAACAAGCTCAAAAAGGTGGTTTTGCTGGTGGTATGGGTGATGCTACTTGGTGGGCAAATATGTTTCCTACCGTAGGTTCTGCGGCCGCATCTATGCTTCCTGTTATTGGACAAATGCGAGCTTTACAAGCTGTTGGTAAATTAGGAACCATGATTAACGGTGTTGGCCGTTTAGGTTCTACATTGAATAAAGCAGGTCGTGCATTACAAAACCCTTATACTCAACAGATAATCGGTACTTTATATGGAGCACATCTTGATAGTATGGAAGAAATTGTTCGTGGTTATGATGAACAATATCAATATGCTCTCGATTTAGGTTTCAGTGAAGATGATGCTCGTAAGTTTGCATCTGTTTATGCTTCTGAAAGTTACAATGATGCTTGGGCTTATGGAGTATTATTTAATGCTATTGAACTCAATAGTATGCTTCGTGGTATTAAAGAAGCTCCAGTTAATAGTATTTCTATTGAAAAAGGTTTAAGAAGTAATATAAAAGGTCTTGCACAACAAGGTAAGACTTTTGTTTTAGATAGTGAAACATCTAAACTTAATCGTAAACTCATTCCGAGTGTTGGACTTCGTAAAACAAAAGATTTCTTTTCTGTTGCTTTATCTGAAGGTCTTGAAGAGATGCGAGTTGATATGGCACTTAATGAAGGTGTCATTGCTGCAAAAAAAGAACTTGGAATTGAAGATGAAACTGCTGCTTTAACTCCGTTAGCTCGTATGGGAAGACTTGTTGAACAAGCTTCTTCATGGGATAGTTTTATTTGGGGTGCTATCGGTGGTGGTGTAATGTCTGTTGGACGTAATGGTGTTACACGAATACTTAATGGTAAAGCTCAACAAGAAGCTGAAAATAAGCGAGCTACTAACATTATAAATGGTATTCAAGATACTGCCGCAGCTATTGCTGATTTTGACGGTGATATGAATATTAAAGTAACTGAAATTCCAGTTTTAGATGAAGCTGGTAATCAAGTTATGAATAGTGATGGTACTCCAAAAGTTAACAGAACTATTACTGACCCTGCTTCAAGTTTGCTTGTTGGTATTATGGGTAGAATTGGTTCTGCTAATGGGTTCAATTATGCTGTTGAATATTTTGATGAATTAAGTAAATTATCAGATGCTCAACTTGAAGAAGTTTACGGTGCTAACAAACGACCTGTTGTAGATGCTCTTCGTAGAGAATTTACTATTATGCGAGATATTCATGCTCGTAATATGGGTTTAAGTTGGGGTAATCCTTTCGACAATGTTCTTAAAGTTCAGGCATCAACTGATGATTATTTACTTGACTATTATCGTCGTCAATTAGCTATCGTTGATACTGATATTCAAACTTTCGATATTGAAGCATCTAATCTTCGTAAGCAACGAGATGAAGCTCTTAAAGCTATTGATAGTAAACTTCATAGCTTAAATGTAGAAAAAACTGTTCTTGAACAAGAATGTGAAGAACTGCAAAAAGTTATTGAAGATTATAAAACTCAGCTTGAAGATAAAACTCGTAATAAAGCGATTAGTACACTTAAAGGTAAACGTACTCGATTAGTAAATAAAATTAAAACTATTAAAGATACAATCAATGGTTTGCAATCTCAAATTGATGAATTAAATACTTATATTGCTAATCAAGGTGCTATCAGTACAAAACAACCTAATCGTAAAGCTCGTAAACCTTATCTTCTTGAAATTAAAAATAGTAAGAAATCTATTTTAAGTTTACAACAACAAATTGCAAATGCTCGTCAGGCTATTGCAGAATTAGAAGTTGGTAAACTCCAATACGAACAAGAACTTGCTATTCATAATGGAGAGATTGCTGATACTCGTAGGAAGATTGAATTATTTGAAAATGATTTAGCTGATTATGATACAAGACTTAATAGAATTAATGCTGATATTGCAGAACAGAGTGAACGTGAAAATAACAATGTAGCTGAATATAATGAAGCTGCAAAACGTTTGCGTGAAACTCGCAATAACAATAATCAAACATATAAATCTCTTGAAGAAGCTCGAACTCAACTGAGTATGGCTGTAATGGCTCTCGAAGAAAATGTTAATAATCGAGATGAGATTATGGCTGAACGAAGTAAGTTACTTAAAGAGGTTTATGATAAACAAGAAGAGATTGAAAAAGCTCAAGATAAAGTAGAGGAAACTGCTGAAACTACTAATCAAGAAGCAAGTCAAGAACCCGAAAATATTACTACCGAGGTGTTGACAGACAGTAACGGGATTTCGTACTCTCTTGATGACAGCGAGGCCCCAAATACCGTCGATATTAAAAATAAGGTATATTCGGTAGGCTCAAAATTTAATGTCGCAGAATCGCCCAAAACCGTGCAAAGAATCGAGGTTGTAACCGACGACGAAACCGATTTTAATGCTGTAATGGTTACTATAAAAGATGATGCGACTGGTAAAGAAGATACATATTCTGCAAAAGAACTTGCAGGTATGGATATTACTGAAATTCGAAGTGAAGTTCAAACTAAATTTGATGCTATTTATAAAACACTTTATAGTATTCAAGATAAACTTTCGGCAGATGAATTTGAAAATCATTATTTAGATACTATTATAAATCTACATAAAGAATTATCTAATTCTAATAGTGATATTTATAAAGCATTATTATCTCCTATTGATAATACTGAACTTAATACGTTACGAACTAATATTATTGGTAATTTTATTGGTTGGATAAATGAATATCAACCTACTGAAATTAGTAATGAGAATTTAGAAAAAGCTAATCGTGTAAAACAGTTATTATCAGATAGTAATATTCGTATTGCAAACAATCTTAAATCTAATCTTTTTAAAGATTGGATTTGGAATCTTTACGGTGGTGATATAGTTGGTTATAGTGAAGAGGAAAATGCTAAAATGCGTGAAGCTATTGCTGACTATATTGCTAACGTTGCTAATGTTCTTAACAATAATTATATTATAACTGATGGTAAATTAACTCTTAAGAATATTAATGTAGACCATAATGTAATTCGAGCACAAATTGAAGGTCTTACTCAAATTAAATTTGAAAATCTTAATAGTAATTTTGATACTGTTAGATATTCAAATTTCTATCATAAGATAACACTATTCAAAAATAGTATTATTAATGAAGTAGCTAAAAGTACAACTGAATTTTACAAAACTAATATCGCATATATTAATAGTGTGATGAATAGATTCATTAGTAAAATTCGTGCTATTAGACAAGATGAAGATAGTCCGTTACATGATGCCCTTGTAAATGATGATGGCTTTGGTAGTCAAACTTCTAAAATTATGGAATTTGCTACTGCCGTAAATAATTTAGCAAAAGAGTTTTTAGACTATGGTGCTATTCCTAATCTTCCTACTCGTACAAAACTTCATACATTAGCTCAATCAATTCAACCTTATTTGGTATCTGATGTTGATGCTTTGAATCTTACTGGAGTAGATGTTATTACTGCTGTTCGTCAAAGTAATGTTCTTGATTTATTAAGAAATGCTCGAATGGCTTATTCTATTCTTTCGAGATATTATAATTTTGAAAGTGGTACTGAATTAAACGATGATGTATCTATTTTTAATAGTCTTGATGTACTTGCTAACAGTGTTTCTGACTTTATAGATGATACTGAATCAAGAGATGAGTTTAATACTAATGACTATCGTTATTATATTAGTGATTCAATGCGTAATGCTCTTGATGCTATTGAAAATACTATTGTAAAACTCGATGGTCGTCAGATATTTACTGATAATCACATTTATACTTACGAAGATATTCTTGATTCTATATATCAGCAAACAGATGGTCGTAATGATGTTATCAAATATTATGAACCTATCTGGTATGCACTTAAATATTTCAAAAATGATGTAAATGTTAATACAATATATCAGCAAATGAGTAAGAATGGTGTTCCACAAGAACAACTCGATGCTCTTAAACGTTTGTTTGATATTATTAATAAACGAATTGCTAATCCTATTCAAACAACAGACGGTGCTTATCTTGATAGTAACTTAAATCTTCGTGGTAAGTTTTTAAGTGATTTCTTCAAAACTCATATTCAACGTGAATTTGAAACTAATGGTTTCAAAGGTTTACGTCGTCTTACACCTGAAGTTTATAAGATTATCACAAGTCCTGAATATTATAATCCTAAAACTCGTGTTATTAAAAACAACATTACAGTTAATGGTGTTAAATTCAAGGCTACTGAATTATTTGATGCTTTAAGAACTTTACACGAAGGTCAGGAATTTGAAGTTACTTATAAAGATAGTAATGTTGATGTTAATTTAGATGTAAATGGTAAAAAACTATTAATTGAACGAATTGGTTTAGGTGATAGTGAAACTTATCATGGAATCCAATTAGGTAGAATTGATGAAAGTGGAGTTAATCAATACGATTCTGCTTTTGGTAATTCTTATGGAACATCTAAATTTATAGATACTATTATCCGAAAAGCTGGTGGAAGTGATACAATATTTAACTTAACAAAAGAGTTTTATAAAGTATATGCTGAAGCCTTAACTCGTGAACAACAAACATCTGATTCAGTTGTTTCAAAACTGAAATCAATTATTAAAGAATTAGATAAATATGGTAATACATCAAAAACTGAACATTCTGAAATAATCAATGCTTTTATTGGAGCTATCCAATATAATACCGAAGTCGAAGGTGTTAGTCCAGAAGCGTTTGATATCGAAGCTCTTGACTTAAATAAGATTTATTATCTTATTAGTCCTATGTTCTATAACGTAAGACTTAAAAATCTTAATGATTATGTTCGTTATGGACTTAGAATCAAGAACGCTTATCAGAATCTAAATACTAAACTCGGAAACGACTTTATTCAAAGTCAAAAACTTATTACTGAAATTAAAGAAAAAGGTTCTGCAATTTTAGTATTAAAAGGTATTAATAAATCTCCTATTACATTTGCCGATTCAAGTGGTTATCGAGCTAATGTAAATGAAGAGATGCAACGTACTGTTACAGTTAATGGTAAACCTGCTGTTAATATTATTCAACGTCAGCCTAATGCTGATGGTTTAATGTTAGTTTCATCACTTACTACTGATACTGCATTTAATAATCCTATTGTTGAAGATAAAATTACTTCATCAGATAGGCATTTCCAAATGTATGCTGAAATTCAAGCTAATGCTGGTGAAAATGGAAAAAGTTATGTTCCATTGCATCGTGGTAATTTAGCAAGTGATGTTGCAGATACACCATTTAATGCAGCTGCTATGGAATTTGTTACTCAAATTATGAGTGATATTATTTCAGATGCTACGTTTACATCTCTTCCGACTGATGCTAAATCTGGTCTGTATACTCTTGTAGATGATACTAATAAGACTCGAACTAAAGCTCACAATGCTAATATTCGTAGTCGATTAGCTCCTTTGTCAGAAGCTATCATTACAAGTTATAATCGTGGAGTTCCGGGAGCTGAATGGTTTAACATTAGTTCTCTTTATGAAAATACAGACCCAGCTACTGGAAAAACTCGTTATATTAAACATTTAGATTTCCAAACAGTTGTTCGTAAAAAGAATATACTTGGAAATGGAATAAGTTATATCAATAGAATTAGTATTGAATATACTAAATCTGGTGATAAATTTACTCCTGTTAAACTTCGATTAAGTCGTAGAGTAATTCCAGTTAATAGAACTACTTCAAAAGTTCGTATTGCTAAGAGTCCTTTTACAGCACGAGAACTTACTCAATTAAATGGTATTATTGAAAAGAGTAAATCTAACAAAGGAACTTACGCTGTAATTGATTTGCAAGCAAGAGGTATTACTGGTAAAGATTTAACTGATTTACTTAATCATAATCTATTCCGTAAACTGTATGGTAATATGCAACGTAGTGTTACTACTGCATTGCAAGGCGACCATTATACTTATGGTGTTAAAATAGATGATGGTTACGCAGCAGTTAAAGGTCAATATAAATCTAAAATACTTGATTGGGCTAAACAACAAGGTATCGTTGATAAATCTGTTTCTTCAACATTTGATTCGATGCAAGATTTTATTCTTGACACCGGCGCTTTAACAACAAGTGTTATTGGAATTAGAGATACCAATGGTAATGTTGTTACCAATTATACTATTGATTCTATTCAACCTGCAATGTTCTTTGAACTTAAATCTGAAAGTTCTGATAATCCTATTCGAGAATCAGAAGATATGACGAAAGAATTTGCTGTTAAAGCAATTACAACATTAAGTTCAATGACAAATGATACTGAAACAAACTGGTATCAAAAACTTGTTAATATTACAGATGATAAAGTAGCAGGTCTTAGAGTATTAGGTGTTATACCTGATTTTGTATCTGAAGATGTTGCTAACAGAATCGCTGAATTATATGATAGAATTTATACTGATGGTAAAACTAATTTCAGTATTAAGAAGCTATCAAATAAACAAGATTTCATAATTGCTCAATATGATAAAGGTACTGAAACTATCGTTATCAATAGTAATAAACTTACTAAACGTGATTTTACTGCTACTGATTTAGGTGTTAATATTACTCATGAATCTCTTCATAAGTATTTTGAACAACAAGCTAATTCTAAAGAATTATACGATAAACTTGCTACCTTAATTAGTGATATTAATGACACTGCATTTAAAGTTGATTCTAAAGAATTTAATGCTAAATATAAGAGCGATTTAACTGAACTTGAACTTGGTTATCTTCGTACATATCTTAAAATATTAAGTGAAACTCCTGCTGAAATAGTTACTTATGCTTTTACAAATAAACAGTTTGCTAATTTGGCAAATAGGATTATTGTAGAAGAAGCTCCGAAGATTAAGAAACGTAAAAGTCTTTGGGATAAAATTATTGATGCAATTCTTTCTGTTATTGGTATAGATACAATTACTGATAATAGTTTACTTAGTAATGTACGAAATATAGTAATTAATAGTTTGGATAGTGTGAATAGCCGACGCGCAAAAAGTGCGACAAGTGGGCGTGCAACCTCCTCTCCCACCGGGGAGCGGAGCGCTGGGCGAAGCCCAGCAGCGGAGCCAACCTCAGTTACAACTAATCAAACTAATGTTACAAACGATGCAACACATGATAATTTATCAGTTACAGAACCTATTAAAACGCCTGATGAAACTCTGACAGAAAATCAAAGAGCAGCTCAAGCTGAATTAGATTTTCTTGATGATGACAGTGAAATTACGTTTGATGACAATAATTCTGAAACACTTAATAGTCTTGATGTTTCTGATATTGGCCCGAACATAGTGATACCCGGTGGGGGAGTGGGTTTGACGCCCACTGGTCAGGTTTTTTCAAATAGTTCTGAAAATGTTTTGAATAATCAGAAAAATGTTGTATCTTCAAACGGTGAATATGTAATTGAATTTATTAATAAATATATTGATGACAATAATAACAAAATTTGTTAGTTTATGAATGCACAATGTAGTCCTGAACCTTATCGTTTAACTGCTGATGGAAGACTTGAGAAATCTGGTCTTTATCATCAAATGAAATCTTTTAAAACTAAGCCTATTGAAGATATTATTACATCTTTAATGGAAAAAGGTGTTTTACCTACTATTAAAGATTATAATAATATTCGAGGTTATGCTGAAGATAATGCTGATGTATCATTAGAGAATGCTTTTAAGCGTCGTATTCTTACAGCGTTTTTATATGCAGAAGCGGATGCCCGTACTCCTTATGGAGCTACGGGTTATCCCGTTTATACAAGTGGAGAACTTAAATTAGAATCTGTACTAGCTGCTCTTTCAACAGATGAAACTTATAGTGAAGATATTCGTAAAGATTTTGAATCTCTTGGTAACGCATTAGGTCTTGATATTAAACACGCTTTTAATCCGTCTATTGTAAATACTGCTACATTTGATGAGATGGATTATGCTTATATGGCTCGTGTTTTAACTGCTGCTTACTTTAAGTTAAAAGGTCTTACTGCGGAACAAAGACAAGCTCGTTTTGGAGCTAATTATCGAGATGTTTCTCGTAGTGGATTTAAGGCTTTAATTCTTGCTGAGTTTAATAAAGAACTTGAAGAGTATAAAGCTCGACCTAATTTTATTCCTACAAGATTCAACGATATTTTTGTAGCAAATGTACTTACTGATTTGAATAAAGGTAATAGTCAAATCTTTAATTATTTTCTTGATTATATTGATAAGAACTATGGTATTAATCGTAAGCGTGCTTATCAGAATAATCGGATTGTTGATGATGAAAGTACAGAAGAGGGGCAACGTGATGCTATTGAAGATATTGAAGTAATGTGGGATGATTTGCAAAAAGAACGTATTGATAGAAAGAATACGTTAGCATCTCATGTTAAAGCTCAAATAGCTCTTCTTGTAGGTTCGAGTAATTTCAAAAATAGAACTGCTAATAAAGCATACATTCCTGCTCCTATTGATATTAATGTTTTATGGAATAAACTTATTGAGGCACATCTTTACGATATTCAACCTCAAGATGTATATAATAGATTGCAACAACTTGCAGCTATAAATGATGAGTTTACTCCTATTCTTGAAATATTCCAACGAGTATTTGAAGATGATGGTTCTGCTGCTTCTGATTATGATAATTCTTTTGTAAATGCTTATATTTCTGGAATTAAACTTGCTGTTATTCCTGTAAATATTATGGCATTAGAAGGTGGTAATAATGCTACTATTTATCAGAATAATCGAGAATCATTTGGTGTTAAAACTTATATTGATAGATTTGAAAGTGTTTTAAGTACAAATATTGAATTTGGATTATATAATAATCTGAATGATGTACTTTATACTAATCCTAAATCTAAACGTATTTTTGAACCTATTTCAAGACGTAGTAAGATTGATAAAGCAGCTCTATTAGATAAACAGATGTCTGTAATTAATTACTTAGGATTAGCAATTACTCGTGATGCTCTTACTCAATATTATAATGCAAATGATAATGTAAATGAAGTATATTCAAGAGTTAATTCTCTTCTTGAAAATGTAGTTAATGATACTAAACATCGTGTTAATACATATCGTGGAAAAGAAATTCCTGCACATAATATTAATGGATATTTATATTCATTAGCACAAATTGCTACTTATGATTTTAACAGTTTTACGAATATGAGTTATCTTGATGTTCAAGGTAAACTTAATTATTCACCTCAGTATGATAGTATGCTTACAAAGTTCCTTCGTGGATTTATTACTCGTACTGGTGTAAATACTGAATATATCAAGCATATATTTAAGGATTATCTTAATGACCCAACTTTAACTGCTCCGGGTGCAGAAGATAATATTCTTATTTATGATGAAAAGACTGGTCTTGGCATATTCACTAAAAATAGTATTGGTGAATACGAAGTAAATCCTGCATTTATTTCTGATGTTGAACGTCGTTATCAATTTGCACTATCTACATTTAATGGTGTTAAGATTGGAAATAAAGGTCTGAAATATCGTGAGGTACAAGGTGCTCTTTATACATATACCGAGGTTATTCTTAATATGCTTGGTCAATATGTATTCTTAACATCTGATAGTCCTCGTAGTTATATGATGACTACAAAACGACTTGAAGTCGATGATTTATTTATTAAAGATTCTTCTAAACATCGTACTTCAATTCACGTTAAGACTTTTGGTTCTAATTATACACCTGCCGCTGTTGCAGCACATCCTAAATCGGTATTTATTTTCTCAGGTAATACTAAGAGTCGTGCGATAGGTGCTCCAGCAACATCTGGACAAGAATCTATTCGAGGTCTTAAAAATACTATCGAAATTGATGGTTTTAAAGGTGAGAATATTACTCCGAATAAACCTACGACAACAGATTATTTTACTGATGCAGATTATGATGCCTATGTAAAAGATTTTGAAAGTCGAGTAGTTCCATTTATTAATGATGCTATTTCTCGCGGATTAAATATTTATCTTCCGATGAATGGTATTAGTAGTAGGTTAGCTACTCATGCTCCTCGTATATATTCTTATGTAACTGAATATTTAGATAATCTTGTTGCACGAAATAAGTTTGTTCGTATAACAGATAATCCGATAAATGAAGAATCCAATGTTTTTCATTCTATCGAAAAGATTGTAAATAGTGATATTTTTAAGTTTAATACTTTTGGGCAAATTATATTTCAATTAAGAGATAATAGTGACGAGAATCTTGCTCAAATGAAAACTCGTCATAATCGAAAGTATTGGAATGGTAGAGCTATTTATGATGCAAAAGGTATTCCGACTGGTAAGGCGTTTCAGTTCTTGAATATTACTTATATTGAGAATGGTAAGAATATCACATTACCTGCTCATATTGCAAAGATAAATAATGTAGATGTTGCAGAAGTTTATCGTAATATGATTGCACAAGTTCGTAATGAACCTTACGATGAAAATCTTGTTGCTAATACTGGCAATATTCGCGATTTCGTAACTGCTTATATTCGTTGGAACGCTACAACTGGTGTTGATAATTTTGAAAATATTGCTAAAAGTATTTACGATACTAATATCAAAACTGATACAAGTGTCGTTACTACTTTCGATAGTTATTTAGCAGATTTAGTTCAAGAGGTATATAATCAGAAAGCTAATGATTGGATTAAACGTCGTAAAGCTGACGGTAAAGAGTATACTCTTGATACTATTCCTACATTAAAGAAAGAAAGTCTGTTAAATAGCGCTCGTCAACATGTTCTTGCTACTTACGATATTATGGATAATGATGGTGTTCGATTAAGTTTACTTAAAGTATTACTTAATCATACTATTTATAACCATAGTATGAATGCTATATTTAATGGTGATATTGAGGAATATAAAGATACAGTAGACCTCAATAAACGTGTAGCACAAGTTATTAAGAACGGTCTTAATTCTATTGATTCAATTCATAACGATACTCCTCGTAAGGTTGTTATTATGGAAGATATGAATTTCAATAGTAATATTCTTGATAAAATGGGTATTCAAAATGAAGCTATTTTGGATGCTTATCGTGCTACTGCTACTATTAATGATTCTCAGTCTATTATGACTGATGTAGGTCTTATTAAACTTTTGAAAGCTACTGGTCGTTGGAATCCAAGCGAACCTTTATATCAATATATTATTGATTTACAAGACCCGACTAAAACATTTAATCCTACATCTTATGCTAAGGTTGTAGAACAAGTTAAATTATTTGGTACAACTCGTCGTCGCCGTGGTGATTTTTATCATGCTCCGGCTGTAACTGGTAATGAAGTTGATATATTTGCTGATGAAGTAGATAGTGTTCAAATTAAAGACTCGACTGTTGTTCTTTTTAAAAGTATGACACGAGGTAGTGCTATGGGTCAATTATATGATTGGATGATTCAAAATAATATTGACCAAGTTAGTCCTATTTCTGCTGTTAAAGTATCTGGTATCACACCAGTTAAAATTCATAATGACCAAGGCGGTCTTGATATTGAAGCACTAAATCGAGTAGATGATAGGTCTATTCTTTATATGCGAGATAGTGATTTTGTTATTCAACAAGATATTAAAGCTGATTTGCTTGATGAAACTACTATTTTAGGTGGTCAGTTAGTTAAGCAGATTATGGAAGGTCTTGATTGGAATAATGCTATTTATGAATTAGATGGCAAAAATATTACTGGTAAAGAACTGTTTGATGAATTTCAAAAGACATTAGCTACTAATATTCGTGAAGATGCTATGCAATTACTTTACGATATTGGTGGTATCGATGAAAATGGTGAAATTCGAACTGATGCTCGCGGTGCTATTCAAATTGATATAAATAAACTTGTTAATCGTTTTCAAGAAATTATATCGGATGATGTTGATGCTATAACTATTCGAAAAGCTCTTGAAATTAAAGAAGATGGTCTTCCGACTATACCTTTATCTTATCCTGTTATTAAAGGTAAGTTAGAGAAGATACTGGCTTCTATGTTAAGTAAACAAGTTATTAATAAATATCTTCCCGGATTTCATGCTCCTATTCGAGCAGATATATTTACTGCAAGTAATGAATTAATCAAACATAATGAGTTCTATTCTGATAAAGAACTTTATAATAAAACGATTGATGAACTTGTTGCTAATGGTTCTATCACATATGCTTCAAGTTTTATTGAAGAATGTAAACGAACTGGTAGAAGTCTTGAATTACAAGCTGAATATCGTGAGGATGGAAATTACCATTATGCAGAAGTTATAGTTAATCCGTGGAAAATGGATTTCTATAAAAATATTGGTACTGTTAAAACTATTACTAATGAAGATGGTACAACTAAAGATATTATAACTGTTGATATTGATAAACTTGATGTTGAAGCTCGTCGGATGATAGGTATTCGTATTCCTACCGAGGGTAAACAATCAATGGTTGTATTTGAAGTTGTTGGTTTTCTTAATAATAATGCTACACAAGCTATATTTCCACAAAGTCTTATTACTCGTACTGGCTGGGACTTTGATATTGACTCGATTTACGCCTACTATCGCAATGTAATTTTTGAGCAAGACAAATATATATCCGTAGAATTTAAGTCGAAATTTGATGCCTCGCAGGCCCAAATAGGGGGTAAATTCACACGGTCGGTATTTAAGCAAAAGTACATCGAATTAGCCACCACTCTGCAAGAATTTACTAATTTAACAAGTCATAATTTTAATGCTATTGTTAAGTGGATTAGCCGGTATTATAATCCTAATTTAGTACCTACTAATACAAATCAATCTCCTCTTAATAATATAATTGAATTAATTAAAGAGGATTTACAAGATGTTAAAAGTAATCCGGAATATACTAAGATTCTTAAATCTATTCTGCATAATTTACAGTATGGATTTGCAAAGAATTACGGTGATGTGAATAGTTTAGTTCGAGAATATCTTGCTAATAAGCGAGATGGTGTTACTGAAGATTTTGGTAATTATACTCAAACTCAACGTGCTTATACTTCGGATTTATTAATTCGTGCTCATAAAGCAATCAATGATTTAATTAAGTTTGTTAAGAATGTTAATAGTCAGTTAGCTACTATTAATATTTCTCCTGATACAATTAGTAATTTTGATACTATCAAATCAAAATTTCAATATCTCGTTGAGGATACTGATAAAACTATCGTTCCTCATTTAAGTACTATTCAAAGTAATATTGATAAAGCATTTAATGCTTTTACAAAAGACTTTGTTCAAAACGAGAGTATTTATGAATTGAATAGTAGAGAAGCTCGTGATAATCATTTGATTGATATTATTACAGCTGTTCTTTCTAATCCAAATCATGCTGAGGAAGTAAATAAACCTAATGGTATGGCTGAAATTCAAGCTGTATCTGACCGTGATAATGCTCTTTGGAATTATACTCTTAAAACTTTGAATCCTAATAATCTCATGGATAAGATTACTCTTAATAACATGAGTATGGGTTCAACAGTTCTTAAAGGTCACTCTGTTAATTTCGATACTTTAATCGCAACAATTTCTACTTTACATGGTAGATTGCTTAAAGGTATTCGTCGTAAGATTAGTCTTAATTCTTTACCGATACCTAAAGGTTTTGCTGATAGAAGTGAAATGTACACTGTAAGTGATAAAGGTGTACCTCGATTAACAAGTAAATATAAAGAGTTTTTAGCTAAACGATATGGTGCTGAAAATATCCAATTATTGCCAAAAGAAAATGCTCTTTGGGTTAATGATGTTTGGATTAATAATGATGCACTTAATGAACATTTGGATATTAGTGGTGAGCGAGTTGAACTTCAAATGAATCAGTTTACTTCTGGTATTCTTGATGTTCTTAAAGCTGGACTTGGATTTAATCTTAATGTTCATACTTTAAGTGTAGCTCGTGCTATATCATCTGGTGTTACTATTGAACTTTACAATGATAAACCTAATAGATTCACTAATGAAGATGCTTTTATTCATCAACCTGCTATTGTTGAAGCAGTTAATCGAATGGAAGTTCAATCATTAAGTCGTGGCAATTTTACAATTCTTGATGCTGTCGAAGCAATTCGTTCTGATTATAGTGTAGAACTTGCCAAGATTTATGCTGATTTAATTGTTAAAAAAGAAATTACTCCGGTTGAATCTCATGATGTCATAATGACTGTCGCAAGTGGTAAAAGTAAAACCAAAACTCTTACTGTTGGACAGCTCAATGAACTGAAAGATAAATTACCGAATATTACTATTAATGAAATCAGTGGTAAATATGGTTATCAAACTACTGAGGAATTATTAGATAATATCAAAAATCGTAATAATCGTACAGCAGATTGGTTATTACGTCAGATTAGCGTTCTTGGTAATTTTGTTGAATATAATGAAATTGCTACTAATTTGATTGACCTTAACTTTATGCTTAAAAGTGAAAGTAGGGTTGATAGTTTCTTTAAGGCTGACCAAAAAGAACGTAAACTTGCTGAATATTATTATCCAGTAAAAGCTTTAAAAGAACTTGTAAATGATAAATATAATCAAACACTTCGATTTATTGATGAATATATCGAAGAAAATGCTGGTAATCCTAAAGCAATAGATGGGATTAAAGCTGCTTTTACTCGTGAAAGTTCTGATGCTTTTAGACGACATTATAAACCAAAAGATGTTAAAGGTAATCCTCTTGCTGCGATTACTTATTCTGATATGAAACTGTTTCGTTCGGAACTTCCGAAACGAAATGATATTATGACACGTCGTGAACTTATTGAGGATTTAGCTGTTGGATATGAAACTCCTAATAAGGTAATTCTTGATAATGGTAAAGACATTATTGAAAGTATATTTGTTGGCTCATTTGAAGGTTATCTTGATGGCAACAAATTTAATGATACTGAAAATCAAAGTGCTTACGGAGTAATTCAAGCTCGTTATCAATATGCACATTGGTTAATGGCTAATGGTTTCGGTGATGTTTTCATTACTCGAAATCATCACATTGCTAATACGATTTTAGGTCAGATACTTCAACGTAAAAATTCGATTGATGAATCTACTTATAAATATGTTACTGATAGTATTATGAACTATCTCGTAAGTATTAACGGTGGATTAGATAATGGACTTGTTAAAGTTCTTCCTATTTTAACACCTGATAATACTCCGGAAGTTCTTACTACATTAGGTATTCATACAGAGGAACAACTTAAAGAACAAAAACTTATCTTCAAGACTCTTTTGAATACTGTTAAAGATGGTTATACACCTGAAAGTTTTACTCAATATACTAAACTTTCACTTGCTCAACAGATTCAATTTATTCAAAAAGATAGTACATTAAGAGATTATATTGAAAAATCACCTGAGTTTAGAGGTGATAACATATTTAAATATTTAACAGTTCGTAAGAATAATCGTTCTGTATCATATGATGTTATTAGAATCCAACGTGATGATAATGATGTCAATTCTTGGTCTAATATGACTGATAGTATTCTTCGTATGTGGGATAGTAAGATTCCTTATATTGCTCATACAATACGTCAGTTATTAGTTTATACTTATGTTACAGAAGGTTTTAATTATGCTTATAATGTTTCAAAATATATTCCTATTGAACTTATAAGTACTAATCGACCTAATGCAGAATATGATGCTTTATGTCGTGAAGTTCATTATCCTGACCCTTCTGTTAATCTTGGTAATTATGCAGAGAATTTAAGAAATGCTGAAAAAGCTGTATTTGATGGAAACGTAGATATTACACCTGTTATGAGTTTAATATCTCGTATGAAATCAGATATGAATCCGGTATTATTAAGTGATATACAAAAACGTTATCGTTGGGAAGCAAATAAGAATAAAGCCACTATCGGATATGTTCAAAATGCTAACGGCGAAAATGTTGGTACTGGTTCTTATATTGATGAAAACGGTAATACTCAGAATTTCTATATTGAAACTGAAGCTCGATTAATTAATTCTGAATATGCTAATGCAGAATATGTAACTGAAAGGATTACTCGTAGTAAGAATCGTGTATATAAACGATATGCGATTCCTACAAATACAAATAGTCCATTGAAACAGATTTATGTATTCTTACCTGTCAATCCTTTACTTCGCAATGAGGCATCTTTAATGACTGGTGACATTAGTATTATACCTACTTATCAAGAAGGTATGATGGCACAAGTTCAAAAAGATGGTGAAACTATTATAACTGATAGATTATCTGTTATTACAGATTCTGATGCTATTCATAAATTCATGTTAGCTATTGATGATAATGAATCAGTCCAAATGGATGAAAATTCAGATTTCAATGATGCTAATATGATTGAAACAGAAGATGCTATTGATAGCACTGTTGATGTTGAAACAGAAGATGCAATTGATACTGATGTTGCTTCTGTATCTGATATAGATTTTGAAGTATTAAATTCAGTTGAAGTTACTACTCCTACATTCATTAATATTGAACATACACATTCTTCTGCAAGCGATGTTATTTATAATGAATTAGAATCTTCTGCTTCATCTATTTTTATTACTACACAAGCAACTCATTCTTTCTATAAGGGTTATCATAAATCTGCAATCCAAGTAGATTATAACAAATCTGCTTACGAAGAAGCTCTTCGTGTAGCTCCTATGTTAAAGAATGGTAATCTTTATATTAACGGTGATGTTCTAATTGATGCTAATAGAGATTTCAATTATTTGGATGATTGGACAAAAACTTTTATTAGTAATCTTTATAAGATTAATCCTATTATGACTTCGGTTAGTACTGTCTTAAATGATGGTGTTGGTCGAATAATTGCAGAAACATATATTGATGTTCCTCGTAGGAATATTAATATTTATGGTGATAATGAAAAATTATATTCTCGTGTTGTTCATGCTGATGTTCCTACAAGAGATAGTTTACGAAATTCTCTTGTTGTCGATTCTAATATTGCTATTGAAACTTTGAAAATTATGGATAGAATCCAGAAATTTTTGAATAATAACAATGTTGGAAATCGTGAGGAATTTATGAATATCTTAAAGTCCTTCGATGATGAAAGTTTTGAAGGTGGTATTCAAAGTGCTCTTGAAGAACGAGATATTGCTGCAATGAAAGCTACTTATAGTCGTTTGGCTAATTTAAGTAGTTCTGTTTATGATGCTATCAAGCAATTATGGGCTATTACTAAAGATTTGAATTACGAAGAGATTCGTTCAAATTATGGTGCGGCTCTTGATTACAAAGATAGACTTGTAATGATGTTAAAACTTGCTTCTCATTTTAGTCCATATCTTACACTTGAAGAAATTAAAATTCAAGATACAGTTTATGATGCTGAAAGTGAAGAAGGTAAAGAATTATTTACTAAGGAATTTGGTGAATTAAACAATAATATAGCTCGACTTAAATCTCTTGCAACAAAAGTTGCTGGAATACGGTCTAATGTTATTCAATCTGTTAAAGATGTAGTAACTTGGGCTGTAATTGATAAAAGTCGTAATCCTAAATATACTACTGCGTTTAGTAAGATTAAAGAATATCTTGCTTCACATAATGGTAGCCTTGAAGGATTTGATGCTAATAGTGTTGAAATAACAGAAGATGAGTGGTTAGAAATTCAACATTTGTTATTTGAACTTGATAAAGATATTAATAAGACACAACTTTGGCTTGATTCTGCTTTTACAACTGGTATTACTCTGATTGATATTACTGGTAAAGCATGGGATGAAGCTAATTATAAAGCTAAGAAAGCAGCTCAACGTATTAATGATGAACTTGAAAGTGCACTTGAAGAGTTCCAACCGGGACTTTCTAAAAATGCTCGTGCTCGTGAAAAGTTAATGCACAAATTTATTAATGAATATGGAGATTTAATTGGTAGTTATAAAACTGAAGGTCTTGGAGATTCGACTGGTACTTTACGAAAAGATATTCGTGATGCTATTTATCAGAATCTCTATACTGACAGTGGATTTGTTACAAGAGCTACTGCTGAAAAAACTCTTGAAATCATTGATGATATTATAAAGAAATATAATGAAAATCATACTTGGAACATTGTTCCATTAAGTGATAACGAAGCAGCTAAACATCTTGCTGAACTTACTGAATTAAGTAATCGTGAGAAACTTGTTTATTTACAAACTCATGACCTTATTGAACTTAGTCTTATCACTGATATTAGTGGTAAGCGTGAAAACGTTCTTTATAAACTTGATTTTGGTAATACTCCGGTATCAGATGAATATGCAGCTTTAAGTGATAAAGAACAAAAGTTACTCAATACTATTCGTAATCTTATTCAACGAACTATTCGTGAATATGACGGTAACTGGATTAACTATTATGGTAGATGGGATGAGGTAATGCCTTTTATTCCTCAAGCTACATTAGGTCAATCTGCTAAACAATTTGTTAGTATTCCTATGATTCATAAAGATAGGTATTATACTGACATTGATGGTACTAAACGATTTGTTACAAAAGCTCAAACTTTACAAGTTCCTAAACATATTCCTGTATTTAATATTCGTAAAAAGTACAAATCTGAAAGTTATACTGAATATGAAGCTCGAATTGTAGAATTGTTTAGTGAATGGTTTGATAAAAATAACAAACTTCTTGTTACAGTTAAACCTTCAACTCTTCGTGAGATTAGACATTATAACGATACTGTAATGCTTGAAAATAAAAAGTATAAAGCAAAGGTAATGTCTTATGATATTGTTGATGTAATGAAAGGTTTTACACAAGAACTTTATAATCTTCGTGCAATTAATAATTTTGAAACTGATTATCAGCTTACAAAATATTTAATGAATGAACGTGGAGTTTCTGGTGTAGCACCTCGTGATATTATTAAAAATGCGAATGAACAGTTAAATAACATGGAACGTCGTATTTTTAATTTTAGTAAATATAATAGTGCTCTTGATGTTTCCGCTGGTGCATTATTACGTTATACTTCTATGACTTTCATGTATCTCAACTATACTGCTGGTATCACTAATATTCTTAAAGGTGTTACTGATATGATAGTTGAATCTACTGCTAATAACTTTGTTGAAAGCAAAGATATTATGAAATCAGGTCTGCGTGATGTTATTAAGACTATTCCTCATTTCTTACGCGATATTAATTCGACAAGAACTGATGATGTACTTGTAGCAATCATTAAAGACTTTGATGATATTTATCAAGATACTCGTGATGTAACATCTTCTGATACTGGAACTTCCTATTGGATTAAAGCTATGCGAATGGTTGATACTGTTGGTTATGCTCCTAATAACATGGGTGAGTTCATTATGCAGTTTGGTATGTTACTTGCTGCTACACAATCTCATCGAGTAGTTGGTGGTAAGATTATGGCTTTCAATGATTTTTATAATGATAATCTTGAAAAATTATTACAAGATGTTCTTACTAATGAACAATATGATAAATATCTTATTTTCAAAGAAGATTTAGATGCTGAAATAGCTCGTGAGGAAAAACGTACTTCAAAAGAGTATTTATGGAATCACGATTATGCTTCTCAATATCTTAAATCACATTATAATTTACTTTCTGATGAACAACGTAAGAAAATTGTTGATTCTCGAAAGACTGATAAAAAAGCTCAACGTGAAGCTTTTGATAAATACAATACTCTTCGTTCGGAACTTAAACTTGAAGATGGTCGTTTGAGTTTTAATCCTGAAAGTGGTCTTACAGAAGAAACTCTTTCGGAGTTCCGTGGTCGAGTTAAAGCTATTAATCAATCATTACATGGTATTTACAATCGTGTAGACAGAAATAGTTTACAAGATGCTGCTTTTGGTGATTTGTTAATGCAATTTAAGAAATGGGTTCGTCCTAACTTTGTTCGTTATTTCGGTCGTCGTTTCGGTCGTATATTTTATAATGAACAATTAGGTTCTTATGAAGTTCCTGTATTTAATCCTATGTTTGATATGTTTAGAAGTGGTAGTCAAGCCTTCAAAGATAGTCTTAATGATAACAATACTGTTATCGACTATATGAAAGGTATTGGTAACTTCTTCAAAGGTGTATCAAGTTGGTTACTTAATGTAGGATTTTATTATAATACTCTTCCTTTAAATGAACAGATAGCAACTATGAAATTTGCTCGTTTAATGGGTGCTTTAGTTTTCAGTGCTCTTGCTGCTATGACACTTGGTGCATTTAAGAAAGATGATGATGATGAAGATAATATTTTGTATCAACACGCTATGTATGCTGCAACAACTTATTATCAACAAATGATTGAACCTATGCCAGTATTTGGTTGGATGGCTACGATAGAACAAACTGCAAATAGTTTGTTTGCTGGTCAGAAAACTTTACAATCTGCATATAAACTTGTTAATCTTACTATTCAAGGTCTTTGGGTTGATGATGATGAACTTATTTATGATAGAGGTATTTATAAGGGACAAGATAAACGTGCAGTTGCATTACGTCAAGCTGTTCCTGTTCTTCGTCAAATTAATAAGTTTAATAATCTCGGTGCTACTATGTCTTATTACAATATGTATAATCCTTTTGGTATTACATTTACTGGTTTTAGAGATATGATTAGTCCGAAAGACAGTGATAACTACGAGGACGAATAGTCTAATAGAGTAAACGTCGGATATTTGCCCGTAGCGGTGCTTCCCAGCCTGCTACGGGCATTATCTTTTGTTAATGGTACATTTGTCTAACTGACAAAAAAAAAGACCGTCAGAACGCCTGAAAATAGGCACTCTGACGGTCTGTCTGTATTACTTATTATGTTAGTAATATCGTTATTAATAATAACAACAATTATAGTAGCAATTAAAGTTGTAACATTGATAGCTCAGCCCTTCGGGCTTCGCTGACCCGGTGGGGCAGGAGGTTGCACGCCCACTTGTCGCGTTTATTCGCCACCGTTTTCAACATCTTTCGGTTTATCAAAAAGATATTGATATGTTTCATTATTAATAACAGTAAATTCTTTATCAGTTAAAGCAATAATCCAATCTCCTTTATTAAGTCGAATTATATTTTCTCTAAACATAATAAACATCCAACCATCGGAAAAATGACAATATCTACAAAAACCAATACATTCTGAGATATTAGCACCATCCCATTGGACACCTAATAATCTAACATTTTTCTTTACATTTAGTCGCTTAATCATAAATCACTTTTAAGATGTTTATTAGTCTTTGCATATTTTACAATGATTTATTACATTAGACCACTTTTACCAAAACCATTTTCACCACGTTCAGTTTTGCTTAGTTCATCTTTAGAAGATTTAATATCAAATACTGCACGTTTCTTTTCAACAATTACACCTTGTGCAAGTCTACTATTAGGAATAATAATATAACTAAAAGGTGTAGGATTTTGTACTATAATTCCAATATTACCTCTGTAATCGGTATCAATCGTACCTAATTTAACAGACATAAGTGTTGAACTTGAAATACCACTACGAGGACGAATTTGCATTTCATCTTCTTCAGGAATTTCAACATAAATACCAGTTTCAAACTTATTAACTGTATAAGGTAATATGATATTAACTTTATCAATATGGTTTTGTTCTAAATGATTCAAAAAGTCATCAATACCAGCTCCACCACCAATAGCGATTTTTATAGCATACAGAACTGAATTTTTGAATCTATTATAATCTATAACAAAATATTTACCTTCATAAGTACTATGATATAAATATTTAAGTACTTCTTGACCAAAACCATTAATTAAATCATGGAGTTCAGCAATACTTAATCTTGCTACTTTATTACTAAACTTAACTCGTAAATCGAAACCGGAAGCTCCAGCACTTTTGTACTCTGGAACTTCCGCGTTATCGACATACAATCCTATAAGACTTTCTTTCATGCTATCTTATTCTTCAGATTGTGGGATTTCACTTACATCTGCGGTACGAATATTATACCCTTCTTCTCCAATATATTTTGCCATTTTAAGGAGATGACGTATAGGAATTGGCATCCTATCGTCACCTCCTTTCTTTCTAACACCAATAAAACATTTGGCATTAGTCATTCTACATTCTTCCGGTAATTGACTTGGATATTGAGCTAAAGCCCAACTTGCAAGCAAAGGAATAATTTCCCAACTACCAGAAGCACTTGGAATTTGACAATTATCAGAATCGAAGCTATTTACAGTACCATCAGAATATATAACTACTTCTGTAATCATTTAGGCACTTAAACGTTGAACTAATTTATTAAAGGCTGTCTGACCGAGTTTGAAAGAATTACCCTGCGTAATAGAATCGAATTTATTGAGATTATCTTTATATTCAATTCCATTATTAATATATGAAGTAACACCGTTATAAAGCCAAAGCATTGTACCGCGATGACTATCTTGTCCGGGGCCACGTTCAATATAATTAACCATAGCGTGTAACTGATTCTTCTTACGAGTAGAAATAACATCATTCTCATAAGGAATCTTACCAATACCACCGCATTTAGCAATAAATTCTTTCTGATTAGCATCACAAATTAAATCCGTGATATAATCAATCATCACATCATCATTAATCTTAATATTCTCAGCAGCTTCAAGAATCAGCTTAGCTTGTTCAGAATATTTAAGAGTGTCACGCATCATTTGAGCACCTATTGCTAAATTAGCTTTAACATTTTTAGTATGCTTGAATCGAACCATATTCTTACAATGATTCAAAGCAGCATTTAACGTATTGTTACATACAACACGAATATCAGTAAAACAAGCTTGAATACTACCACTTCCATCATGACTTGTAGTGAAAAGAATATATTTCTCCATTTCATCTTTTGCAATCTCATAAGTAGGAAGTTTAGCAGTAACAAAGATTCGTTCACCAATACCTAAAACACCAGCGGTCTGAATGATAACATCTTTTGGATTAATTACCATTTGACTTTTACAAACTTGATATATAAAATCCATAGCTTCTGTATTCTGAACAGGTTCATACCTACTACCAACAGTACCAAGAATTTTATAATTATCTTTACGATATGTAGCATATACATCACTTACGCGAGCACCCTTTTCCGGAATAATGATAACATCACCATTGGACATATGACAAGCGTAATGATTATCTTCTTTTACTAAATGTTTAGCTTCAGGAGGAATAAAACTTGCAAACATCGGAGCTAAAGCTACTTCATAATCCATATTAGCAATACGAATGATTTCGTCAGGAGTTTTAGCTTCTTCAACGACAGTTCCAAGACCATGCCAAGGAACATCTTTCAACGAATAGAATGAATAAGTATTTCTATTAGAATTAAATTCAATATTCGCAGCCATAATTAAATTAGTTAGTTTATATTACAATTCAATAATACGAATATGAGCAATATCTTTATGTTCAGCGCCAAGTTTGCTAAACAGAAGTTCTTTCTCATTTTCAGCATCTTCAAGATTCAAAAATGTAAGAGCTTCATTATGATCATTAATCCACTCTCCACCATCTTTGGTTACATTTTTAAGAAAACCTTGTTCCTCACCAGTGATTACTTTTGTAATCAAATACTTTTTACTCATAGCTTAATTAATTTTAATTTGTTTAATGATAGACTACTTATATATAGCAGTTTCAGACGTAACAATCTCCATATCAATTTTATCCATGACATGAGCTATTCGTTCAGCACGAGCAATATCTTCGTCAGATTCATTGGATGCCTTAGCCCAATTATCAAGTTCCTTAATAGCTTTCTTATCAAATTTAACAGTGTAAATATAATTATCACCTAATTTATCATGAATATATCTACCTACCTCTTTTGCTAAGCTAATAGGAACATCAACTGTAATACTAATAGAAGCAATCTTATCTAATTCTTCTTTATGTTTCTCAACGAAAATATTATCTTCCGGCAGAAGAGGTGCTTCTGTTATATGAAGCAATGAAGTAATAATAGGGTCTAAGGCATTTTCATTAATTGAAACACTTTCCGACTCTTTTGTATAAACAGTAAAATCAGGAAATTTAAGACTATAATTACCAGATTTACCAACTTGACCAAATATATGTAAAGCATCAACAACTGAAGATTTAAGTCTACCAGCTATTTTATCAAAACTTGTATTCCTATCACGAAGTCTTTTAATTTCATCTTTATTATAAGCAATATTAGCTTTTTGAGCATCAATTATTTGTCGATAAGCACGAAGTTTATCTTCAAGTTCACTTTCAGCAATAGCTAATTCTTCTGCAATTTCTTCCGTTATCTCGCCGTCATTCTCTTCTATCTGCGAAACAAGATAATCATATTTTTGCGCAATACCAAATAAATTACTCATAAATTGTCAAAATAATTTTTGTTCAACATAACCTTTTTTAACATTATAACCTTTCTCTTTACAGATATAAGTTAATTGTTTATGAATACTATCATATCCATCAGCAGTATTATCAAGATGAAAATCCCAACCAGTATAATTCTCTAAATCACACTCAGTTTTATCACCGGATGTATCATCCATTTTAGTATTACGGAGAACACGAATTGTAGTTAATTCAATTTCATTCTGACGAGCAAAATCTTTAATACAATTTAATTCAAATTGTTCTCGAATATCAGGAATAATAAAATAATCACAAGGAGTAATTCTGATTCTATTTATAACATCATCAATAAACACTCTGTCATTATCAAATCTTAATAGTTTACCAAAATGAAGTAAACACTTACGATATGTCAGTTGTTCATCAATACCGTAACGATTAACAATATAAGGAGATTTAGATAACTTAAAATAATGAGAATCTAATTGAGATACACTACAATTTGTAACAGCAGCTACAATACGTTTAAGCATTGTAGCCATAGGATATATCTCAACTTTACCAGCGAGCATACCTTCAAGGTATTCAGTAACATAAGTTTTACCTGTACCTTTTCTACCACTGATTAAAATTAATTTACCAGTCATATAATCTTAATTAATTATTTCTTCAGGAAAGTTAGCAAATACATTTTGTCTACCTTCTTGACCATGTAACACTCTTAAAGCAGCTTCTTTCTTAACTGCTAAAATAATACTGCGTTTGAATAACTTATTATAAATTCTAACCATTTCACGAGCAACATATGAATTACCATCTGTCATACCGTGACGATTATTAATTTCAATAAGAAGTTCTTTAAGCGTTTTCTTCTCGCTTTCGCTCCTGCTCTCGTTCATACATATACTTTTTGTTATACTCATAAATAGTATTAAATGTTTCACCAGAAACACAACCATCATAATCAGGAAGTTCCTCTTTTATAATATTATCTATAATATTTGTAATAGCAATACAAATACCAAGATTTCTTAACTGAAGAGTACTACCTTCTTCAAAAAACTTGTCTTGTTCATCTTGTGGAACATTACATTTACTAAGAGCTTTAGCAAATACTTCTTGAAATTTTGAACGAGATATATAATTATTATTAGCCATAATAGTTTATTCAAAATAATTAATAATACAACCTGTTTCATTAGGGAATCTAACAGCAATATCTTCTGCAATCATTTTAGCAATTTCAATCATTTGAGGATGTGCAGCTTTATGATTACGAAGAGGAAGGAAACCTTTATTCTCAACGATAGTAAGTTTAGGATAAACAGTTTCAAGATGTTCACCAATCCACATATCGAGAGTACCAGATACATAAATATCTGATTTAGTAGCAGTAGGAAGAACTGAACGAGCCAACTGAGCAGGTTCACCATCATTAGTTAATTCTTGATATATAGCTTCATTACCAGCAACAACATCATAAAATTTTTCTAATGAATCTTCATTCTTAAACGGTGGTTCAATTACACTAATATTTTTACCATATTTATAACCAAGTCTACCTTTAGCATAATTACACCAACGAGTACTTTCTTGCATAAAACTCATCTCACGATGACGAACGGCTTCATGCGTAATACCTCTATCGGTTGTAATTTTATAAGTAACATTATAAATCTCCGGCGCATTTGCAAGGATTTCAGCATCTGAAGCAATTCGAAGACTTGCATCAATACCATATTCAAGTTTAGCAATAATATCTTCATCATCAAACAGTAAATGAGAAAACTCCTTACTCAAAAGAAGCATATTATAAAACAAATCATTAACTTCGCTTGGATGATAAATATCATTATAAATAGCTTTCATTTTACGACTATTACTCATAATATCAAGAAATACTCGATATGAAAAACCAATATAATTACCAAGATAAGACCAACGAATATAAGGACTTAATTTAACAAATTCTCGAACAATACGATTCGGAATTGAAGTAACATTAAAATAAACATATTCATGTTCAAATATAGCAGTATGACCATCAATAAGTCTATTTCTACAAAAAATTTCAGCTGAATCAGGTTTGATACTATCTTCTTGTTTAGTACAAACTTTACCGATTAATTCAATCTTTCTAAGACCTCGGTAATCACAAAATTCGATTGTAGGTTCTACAACATTCATAGCTTTAATTGTATTAGTTCAGACGCGACAAGTGGGCGTGCAACCTCCTCTCCCACCGGGGAGCGGAGCCGCTGGGCGAAGCCCAGCAGGCGGAGCCACACAAGTTACACCTCCTGTCGCTTCTCGAATTGCGACAGTAATTGTTTACGAGTTATTTTACATTCTTCAAGACTAATTCCTATTCTATTACAGATACTTATAATATCCATAATAGTAACACACTGACTGCCCCACATAACATTCCATAAATCGTTAGCTTGAACTTCCCAAATATAATATCCACCAAATTGAATTTTATAATTATAACAAGTTTTACGATTTAATTGAATATTATTTTGCACACAAGTAGCAAAGAAATGAGCAAAACCAGTAAAATCTTTTAATTTAATAACTGCATCATTCCATAGTCTAACAACTCCATTAGTTGATTCATAACGCATTACAGCATAAGTACCATACTGTCGCCATTGATAAGGAATACTACTAATTTTATAATTTCTAAATTCTTGAATTAAAACTTCAAGTTCTTCTCGATATTTCTTAGCTTTTTCTTCTTCAATAGCTTTCTGATTATCAAGATATTCATTGAATTTAATTTTAATAATAGATTTAAGTTCTTTGCGAGTAGTTCTATTATTCCAAAGTTTCTTAAATTTAGTATAATTTTTACAATAAGGTAATATAACTTTTTTAGCACGAATAGTTTGCCAATAAAGAATTTTACCGCTAATAATAAGATTTTGTTTAGGACTTAAAGTAATACGAATATTATCTTTAAGATTAATTGTTGTATTAAATGTATTATATATTTTTCTAAAACCTTTATATTCTACATAAGTATTATATAAAGTATAAGCTTTATTAATAATCTTATTAGCATCAATACCTTGTGCTTTACAAATACTTAAAATATCTTTTAATGCAGAACGCCAACCTTTACGAGCATTATTATAATATATTTGATTATATTTAACATTAGCAAATCTTTGATTGGTAATATCTTGTTTAAGAATATGTCTTGTAACATTAAGATTTTGATTTACACCATACCAAAGAGCCGAAAGAATAGAATGAATATCATTATATACAATATTAGTATTTTCCCTACAAATATTATAAATATCTACATTAATTTTACCTCGAATCTTTTGATTTTTAAGTTTGACAAGTGGTCTATAAAGATAGTCTTCAATATTGTTTAGTCTTATAACAAACGGTACGAATTTATTACAAACACCAATTTGTTTACCTCTACGATAAAGAATACCATCTTTTAATTCATAACCATATTTACCTTTTTCAGCAGTATACTTTGTATGAATACTTATATTATCTATTCTTTTATAGAATAAATCAAATATTTCAGTAATAGTTCCAACAGTTTTCATCACTTTTCATAATCTCTAATTCCAACAACGTTTGCATGGAAAGGTAAACCATTTTTAGTTCTTTCATAGAATTTAACAGTTACAGACTTTCCGATAGGTGGATTATTAAGAATATCTAATCGTTCATTAACAGTACCAGTTAAAGTACAACTAAATACTAAATCATTAATATCGTTCTTGAGAACTAATCTAACATTAAATCCTATTTTATCATCAGGATTTCCAGTGTGTTCAACACCAATACATTCAAATTCAGCATCGTCGAACTTTTTGAGTTTCATCATTGTAGCAGGACGAGAACCAAATTTATATTCAGTATGCAAATCTCTAATTATAGCTCCTTCAAAGCCACAATCAATACATTTTTGCATATAAGCTAACGCTTGATTATCATCATAAATAGTATCACTATTAAGAATAATAAGATTAAATTTATCCCACATTCCATGACCTTCGGGAGTTAAATTTTCCCAAATTCTACCAGTCATTACATTATGAGATACACTACTCTTTTTACTACGATACTCTTCCCAAACACTAAATCGTAACTTATCACGGTCTTTATTGGTTAAATCGGGAATACTTAAATCAAAATTAACAAATTGAAGTTTCTCATGAAGAGGGTTTCGAGGATTACGAGCAGCTCCACCAATACTTGTTACCTTTTCACCACGAATATAAATTTCACCATCAAATACCATATTAGCATATTCAGGGAAACTATTATAAAAATCATTAAATAGTTGTTCAATATGCCAAATACGATAAACAAGACCTTCTTTAGTTTTAATTACAGTATGATAATGTTTATCATCACGAACAAAACCTTCAAGACTGAATAAATCAGTAGGTGTAAATTCTTCAAGCATAATAACTGCTCGAACACCATTGATTTTAGGTTGAGCAATACAAGGATATTCAAACTTACCAATAGCAAACTTTTGTGCTTTCATAGGTTTAACACAATTATTTGCATCAGTATTATATTTAGGTAATCTCTTATCTATTTCTGCAAATAAATCATCTGCATTAGTAAGATAATCTAAAGGACTAATACCTAAATCAGAAAGACTTTTATATCCTTGTTTCTTATGTCTTTCATAAACACTATTAAGTTCAAATTCAGCTTGTTCTTTATCAGTTTTTTTACTCTTAGCTTTAATTACAGGAGAATATGATGATGTTTCAGCACCATTTACTTTACCATAATAATAAGCTAATCGTAGAGATACTGTACCGTCAGAATTAGTAACTTTTTCAACTCGACCCCACCAACGAACTAAACCGCCAGTTAAATCTCGTTTATATAGAATTTCATTAGGAATCATATCTTATTTTTTAACTTTTTCTTCAACAACAATAGCGTATTGCGGTTCTCCAATACGAATCATAAGACAATTCCAACTTTCAAGCGGAGTCTTATGTTCAGTCATATCTGTAAGATTGAGTGGTTTAGCACAAAAACATTTATACGACCTTTCAATCTTATTATTAAGAGGATTCTTAATAGTTTTAGGATGTGGGAGGATACGCGAAAGAATAGGATTTATAGCTTCTAATGTTTCTTTATCATTAGCGCTAATATAAGTATCACCATCAAGAATGATTTGTGTATGTTTGAAACCATATTTATCCACAAATCGATTGATACTTGATTGGTCAGATAAACGAGAAAAATCATTCATTAATCTCGTATAAGTTTCTTCATCCATAGGACAAAGATAAATCTTATTACCATTATCAAGAGTATTGATAAGATAGTTTTTGATTTTAATCTCCATAATAAATCTTTTTTAGAACATTATCAAAATGTTGGAATACTTTACGATAACCATAATCTTTAACCATATCAGATGGGTCTTTAGATTTATAATTATTCGTAAAATAAATTGGAATAGTATTATATCTACCTTGCAGTAGATGAGCTGCATTAATTCCAGCAGCATCAGTATCGAAAATAGTAAATAACTTTCCGCTTAAAGAGTACGACACCAATAACTTGTAGATGTCAGTAGGTAATACGATAGTTTCAGAAGCAGCAGGTATAAACAAAATATCATTAATACCTTTCTCATCACAAATTTGTTCAAAAAGTATTTTATCTTTATAACCTTTTATGAGAGCAATATAATTCGTTGGTTTAAGTTGATGTAGACACTCAATAGGACAACGATTATTAGTAATAAACTTAGTTTGACTTTTAAGTCTTTTTGGAAAATAAAGTTTATACTTATTTGGATTAACATTATAAACATAACAAGGGTCAGTACCACTATAACGATAAGGTGTTTGCCATTCATTAAGTCTATATCTATCAACAATAAATACTTTTGTATTTAGATTACTTTTCTTAATACCATATTGTTCCCAATAAATATAATCTAACTTATTTGGTTTACGAACATCAAAAGTAATTTCAAGATTTTGATTCTTAATATGTTCTTGCTCAGTTCGATTAAATTCAATATTAGTAACAATCTTATCAGAACAACGAAGAATTATGTCATTACATATATACACAAATCCTTCACTTGTTTTATAATTCTTATTAATAATATAACCTACAACTTCAAATATATCACCTCTAAATCTACCATCACCAAAATCTCTACATATCAATTTATCACCATAATACTTAAAAGATAATGAAGGATGTTTATCATTTCTTAAAGGATTTCGTATTCTATCATTAGGACTACTAATGTTAAATCGGATTACATCTTCGGGAATACCAAAATATTTACTAAATATTGTAACTTGGTCAAGTGTATTAAGTATGAAATCTCTCATGTAATCAGTAGTGTAACTTGTGCGGCTCGGCCTGCGGCCTCGCTCCCCGGTGGGGCAGAAGGTTGCACGCCCACTCGTGACGTATTACCGACAAGTCTAATTTTAGCATTACCCAAAAAAGAAGGAGATAATAGAGTTTTACCTCCATTACCTCCTTTACAAGTTCCTGTTTTAGTAATATGATAAATACTACTTCGAGTATCTATCAAGAATGTTCTGAATATCCGACGAAACAACAGTAGCACCGGGAGCGGGAGCAGGAGCACCTGCGGCAGCTTCACGATTCTTCGGAGCATCATCCTTTGCAAGATGAATTGTTTCACCAGCTTCAAATTCAATCGACGGACTTTGACCGGGAATAACACGTTCAACAAATCCACGATTAACAAACGAAGGAAAAGCTAAGAACTTATGCGTGTTATAATCTGCAACAAGTTTCATAAACAGTTTCACATTCTTATAAATAGGATTTTTCTCATCATCACCAACGAGGAGATGTTTGAAATATTCAAAGAAAGCAAGATACTGTTCACAACGAACCTTTGCAGGAGCAGCATAATCGAGTCCCGGACACTTACCAGCATTAACCGGATAACCTTTAAGACCCTTAAACTGATTTGCGATATGACGAAGCTGTCCATATACCTGCTGAATAATACTAATAACAGTCTTTTCTTCAACAGGTTCGCCTTTCTTATTAAGAGTAGTAACCGGCTTAGCAGTAAATGTATAATAACGGTCTTTCGGATTTGCGTCAGTTTTGCACTGCTTAAATTCGATAACAAGTACGGGGAATTTACAACCAGCATATTCCCATGTACTTTCGACACCTTTATCATCCAGCAAAGGTACTTCACGAATATCAATACGAACATCGTTAATCATACCCATACAAAGATTACCAAGTTCAGGGTCGGGCTTAAAAGCTAATCTCCGTTCAACAACCTCTTCTTCAAACATTAATGTTGTCGAACTAACTTTCGATTTACTTGTGTCTGCCATAATAATAATTAAAGTACTTTAAGTTATTAGACTAAAAAGAGGAGCTACTTATTCAATAACTCCTCTTTTTATAATGATAGCAAATGATAGATTTGTTAAATACTTTCAGGTATTAACAATTACAACTCGGCTTCCGGCTCGGTTTCGGACTGCGGTTCTTCTACCTGCTTCTCGTCCTCCAGCGTTACCTCTTTCGGGTCTACCAGTACATAGACTTTCTCATAGATGGTGTCATCAATCTGAACAGGAATAAACTCACCATTCTCGTCCTTAACTTCCTCAACACCATACTCGACTCGCTTAGTAGCAAGAACAGCAGTACACATCTTACCGTCACGGCCTTTCTGTGTTTCAACCTCTTCCATAAGACCCTTATCAGCAAGAACACGCTCACCTACGGGAGCAGCATCCTTATCCTGCATAAGCATCTGCGACCAAACACCAGCGTAATTAAACGACTGAGGACGACCAGTACCTTTCGTGTTACCAGCACTTGCAAGTTTGCAACCCTCGCTACCTGCCGAAAGAGCAATAAAGAAACGCTCATTAATCGAATCAGCATTAGGCATAGCAAACATAACAACACGGTCGCCATGACCACAACCAATAAGTGCAGAAGCCGAAGCATTCATCGTAAACTTATTCATACCACGAGCAGTAGTAATTGCCGGACGAATATCATTCGACGACTTCGTACCACGGTTTACAGCAGTCAGACCAGCAAGTTTAGCAGCAGAAAAAACAGACTTTTTCATAATTGTAATTTGTTTTAATTTATGAATATTTTATGAATGATAGATTAATGATAGATTTGCATTACTTTATTCTGTAACAGGAACTTCTTCAAATTCAGTATCTTCAGCTTGACGGTTTGCAATAGATACAGCTTGATGTAATTCACTATCAACGTAAATTCCATTTAACTTATCACTTGCAATAATTCTACCACCAAGCATGATAGACATTTTAATAAGATGAGTTTCCGGATGGGCGTTCCAATTAGCTTTACCTTTACTTTCAGTACCGTCAGATTTAGTACCAACGTACAAACCTGCATCAATAGCTTGTTGTAAAGTATAAGGTATTGCAATACTCTCATCACCACGAGTAAGTTCTACAAGAGCTCGACGAGTAGCATACCTAATAATTGGAATTTTACCTTCTTGTACTTGTTTATCAATATAATCAGCAGTATGACCATCATTAATTACAACAAAATCATCTTTCGTTTCTTTGTTATAATCAACAAGTTCATTTGCAAGTTCCTTTTTACAATATCTATATATGTAAAAAGGTTTAGTTCCATCTTCAAGAATCTTACGTTTAATACCGGCATCCGTAAGGACTTTATTAACAACATGAATACCAGTATATACTATCTCAGCTTGAGAAGTACTAAAAACGTAAATGTTTTGCATAGCAGCCATAGGATTAAGTCCCATAGACCGCCCACGTTCAACTTTGATTGCTGCGTCCCTATCAAGTGTCTTACCAAATGTAACACTTACCATAGGAGTAAAACCGAGTTCGTTACCTAACAGCAAACATGTAACAATCGCACTCTTATTAACTACAAGTTCACTCGTTCCATCTTCTTTCTGAACTTGCTCTTTAAATCCTTTATTAAAAACAGGACTTTGAGCAATCCAATCTGCTAATGCTTCAGCTTGTTCAAATGAATTAATTTGATTAACAGCTAACGCAACACTTCCATTTTTATTTCTTGTATTAACAAGAGCACCACTCACATCTTCATCAGTCTTTTCGACTGGCTTCATTTGTGGTTTATCCATACGCAAATATAGTAATTATAATTGTACCACCAAAGAAAATAGCAAGAAATTAACCGAAAATTTCACTAATATCATTAACCCATATCGGAACATTCTCGGAATCTTGCTGACGCTGGATTAACTTCTGTTTGTCCCTTGACCTAACATCTTTATCACCAATTTTGAAATCATCAATGTAAAGATTAATAATAACACAATTCTTATTAGGGTTCATATAATTATAAGTCTTACCTCGTGCGACACGTTGTCCGTGAGTATTAGAATTACAACTACCACCAGTCGTTATGACTTGTTCGATATTTTCTATCGTTAAACCCTCGTTAAGACTTTGTGCAGTAAATAAATATTTATAAGTACCATTCTTAATCCCTTCAATAGCTAACTTTTTAAGAGAAGTTTTACCTAATCGTTTAGGTTCACCATTCTTATAAGTATATGGAACACCAGTTTCAGGATTAATTACATACCTACTTTCAATAGCACTATGAAAAGGAATACCATCTTTACTGAAATAATCAGCTAAATCAGTAACCATAGCTATTGATTCATTAAAACAGATAGTAGGAACGCTATTAGTTTTAAGAATTTCAATAACAGCATTGATTTTAGGTCTGTTATGAATTAAAATATCATTACGCTGTCTAACAAAGTCCTTAAACTTTTTAGCACGTTCGTAAATATTATCGGGATTCCAAAGATTATTAATTCGTTTATTATAATCATTATCGAGTGGCATATCACGAGTCCAACCCATTAATGAAGCTAACATATTACGAATAACAGTAGGTTTAATAAAAGTACTACTCCCATTTCTATCTTTATAATTATAACCAGTAAAAGATGCAAGAACTAATGCAAAATCACTGTCAAAAACTTTATTACGAAACTCTTGATTAATCACTTTATGTAATCCACCAAATGTTTCAAGAGTTTCAGAAATCATATCAGAATATTTAGCATATCTAATTTTGTCATGTTCATCGAGTTCAATAGCTAAATTATATTCTGTACTATTTGAAATCCAACCTTGCGATACAGCTTCAATTTCAGTAATTTTATCAATTACTGGAGCACCTAATTCATTAAGAATAGATAACTGAGTTTTATTTAATGTAGAACCAGTAAGACATAGAATAAATTTATATTCTATATTCTTAATAGCTATGAGAGTTTCACCTTGTAATAACTTATGAACTTCATCAAGAATAAGTAAATCAACTTTAATAGGAAGCTTTCGTTCTATTTTAAGTTTATTTACATGATTAATAAGAGTATTACTACTCATTATATCAATCCATTGTTCTTTCGGACAAAATTCAGTAAGATTATCAGCAAGATTTTTAGTAGTTACAGCATTTGGAGCGATAGCCATAATTGTTCGATTAGGATTAGCTTTAACCAGCTTACCAACAATCATAGCTGCTACTCGTGTTTTTCCAAATCTCATTATAAGATTTAGAGTACCTCGACCTTTGGCATCACGCCATTTATTACAAGATATTTCTTGTCTTTCGGACTTGTTCATACTCTAATATCTCCAATAAACAGTAGGAGCATTTTCACGTTGAAGTCTTTCAATACAATCCATAATATATTGTGTTAGCATTTCACAATTACCAAAGTGCATTTGAAAGACTATTTCCTTTTGTAATTCCTCTACTGTTTTACCATAACAAATTTCATCAAATTCGTGCATAACATATCAATCACAATCACGCTTTACAATACCACCATCGTGATTAATATATCTCCATTGATAACCATAAGCAGTTTTAGAATTACCTTTAGGAGTACAAGCCTTAACAATAGCGTAATAAGCATGTTTAGGATTTGTTTTTTTTAGCTCAATAGTTAGAGCATTAGCAGCATCTTTAGTAGAAGCATAAGTAACTATATACTTTCCCTCTCTTGTAAACTTAGCTACACGCAAACCAATTCTATGATTTTTAACATTAACTGGTTTAATATCAGCTATTGCAAGACCATCAACTTCATGATATACAAGGTCACCATTCATATTAGTATTTTATTAAAAAGGTAAATCATCTCCATTTTCTATTGCACGTTTATATTCCTCTTCACTTGAAAAACCATACATACCCCAGATAGTATTGTTAATAGGAATGTCATTAGCAGGATTAATAAACGATACATTGTCATCTTCAAAATCAACTTCAAACAAACCATCTTCTTCAGGACTTTCAATAGGCTCTAAATGTTTATTATTAGACATAGCACCAAATAAATCACCTTGAACCGCAACCATACCAGCAGTTTTCTTATTTTTACCATATAGAATCTTAGCACATTCTTTTTTATAATAACTAAAATCTATATGATAATCATCTTCCTCAACATAATCATTAAAAGGACGAACACTACATTTAGCTACAATTCGATTAATTTTACTTGGTTTATTTTTATCAATTTTTATAATAGTTCCACTACAATATGATACATCAGCAATATAGAAACGATTAGATTTTTGAAGTTCTTCATCATGAAGTTTACCGTTTACAATACTACGATATATAATGTTGAATTTAGCATCAGTCTTTTGACTAATACAATAATCATAAATAGCTTCTTTGCTACTATGAATATGATTTTCTATTGTATCGGTATAAGGAACATTATATAAAAGATATAGGTTAAGAGCTTTTGGAACAACTGGATAAGCATAACCTTTATTAAAAGCAATAGTTTCAATAAAAAGACCTTTACGTTTAATATAAAGATCTTCAAGTTCAGCTATTGCTTCTGGTGTTTTATCAATTAGTTTATTATAAGCATCTTGAAAACCTTCTTTAACAGCAATATAATTATTTACATCATTACGAAGATATTTTTCATAATTAGTAAATTCAAGTTCAAAATTATTATATTCTTGCCACCAATCACAACAAGCTTTATAGTCAGTTTCTTGTTCAGGTTTAATGATACAAACAATACCATCAGTATTAGCAGATATAACTTTAATACCTTTGAGTTCCAATGCTTCAATAAGCATTAAAAGACAAAGTTGTAGATTTATAGTAACTTTATAAGTACATTTAGGGTCATAAAGATAATCATTTATATCTCTAAATGCACCATACATTCTGTTGATAGCAATCTTAAGACCTTCAGCCTTAATTTTATGACGTTTACTTTCTGCTAATAATTCATGATATTTAGTATTTAATTCTTCAGCATCAACTCGATTTTGATTTTTAGCAATTTGATATTCATTTAATACTTTCTTAGCTTCTTTCATTAATTTACTGCTAAGATGTTTAGCTTCAATTCGACTATCTTTTGTATAACCGACAGTAGCTCTGAAAGGATTTCTTTCGAGATGTTCGGGATAAACATCATAACTAAGAATACCATTAGGATAGAAACTACTAACATCTGCATCACGTAAACTAAATCCATCTGCAATTATTAATCCCGGTTTATCTTGACTATGTAAACCACCTAAAGCCATAGTATATACCGCATCACCAAATTGAAACTCGTGCTTAAATTTATCTTCATCTTTTGTACTACCTACAACGATAGTAGATTGTGCAACAGTACGAAGTAAATCATTGAGAATTTTAGTTTGAAATTTAAGTTTAGGACTTAATATACTGGAAACTTTAATTTTCCATCTATCAGTCTTAGTATCCATAAAATCTTTTCTATCAATACCGCTAAACTTCTCATAAAGAGATGTAGTAATAGCTTTACCAATAGAACTTCTTGACATATTACGGACATCAATTCCAAACTCTTCAGATATATCTTCTCGTAGTTCAATTTCAGCCTTTTGACTACGTTCCAGTTCTAATGTAATAAGAACATCATTTACATTATAATCACAAATATCATAAATATCCTCTTCTCTAATTCTACAATTATAAGCAATCGGTAGATTCTGAATACGATACCATTTTAAACAAATAGCAACTTGTTTAAGACTGGTATAAGTCTTATCAAGATATAAAATCTTTTGAATATCATAATCAGTAAAAGGACGTTTGTAATATTTCTTGAAATTAAGTAAACGACTATATCCTTTACCAAAATCTACACAAGCGCAACTATGGTCATATAGAATTTGTGTAATATGTTTACTTTCTTTCTTATTAAAACCTTTTACATCAAGATATTTATAATTATTAATAAAAATATCCAACATAATTTTATCATAATTATTACTGTTATAACCAGTAAGAATTTTATGTTGAATAAAGAAATCCATAATAAGTGGCCCATCATTTCTCCACTTACCAGTAGTATAATCAATCCAAATAACAAATTGTTTAGCACCCATTGCTAATAACAATTTTGCCTTTGCTTCTTTCAGTTCTTCAAGATTACCTTCTTTACCATTTTTAATAGCAAGACATCTTATATCAACAGCTTTATAAACGTCGATAAGTTTTTGGTCTGCTGTTTTAGGTATAAAAGTAACTTCAAATAGATTAGGATATATTTCTACATCATATTCATAAGCATTATTCATAATAATACTACTTTATCTGTAATAACGATATTCTTTACATAATTCAGCAAATATGTCACTAATTAGATTAAAAGATTTAACATATTCTGAATAACATTTGTTACGCATAATATAGGTTGGTGAATATATAGGAATTAATATAGCATCATTAAACCTAACTGGTTTATTAACAACTGATGCCATACTTTTATATTTTTCTTCTTTAAGGAACTGATAAACAAATTGTCCAACAGCAACAATAATAGTAGGTTTATATTTCCTAATAGTTGCTATAAAATTTGGATAACAAGTTTCAGCATAATGTTCAGTTGGTTCAGCACAAACACACTGAATAAGAGTTGATTTAATAGTCCAAGCAGTTAGTTTATAATCATTAATGAATTGACTAACTATTTTAGTTGAACGACCATTAAATATAGTTTGAGTTTTATAATCTGTAATAGTTGGTGTATCACCAACAAACATAATAGTACGCCTCAAAGTGGGCGTGCAACCTGCTCCCCTACCGGGTATCCGTCGATTAGCAATAGATAAATAACATCTTTCACAAGCATTACACATAATATTAATATTATTAAAAATATCAGATGAAACAGTCTGATTAATAAGATTATGTTTAATACTTCATAATAACACTTTTGCGAGCACGAGATAGAGCTACATACATAAGTTTATTACGAATATCAATATCATTTTCTCTACGACCAAATCTCGTATTTTGGAAAACAATATCTGTCAAATCTATTGCTACATTATCGAAAGTAGAACCTTGTGTTTTATGAACAGTCATAGAATAACCATAATCTATGTCTTTATTAATCCACTTAGTTCCTTGAATAGTTTCAATACTGAATTTAAGATTTGTTAAAAAACGATTTTTGAACTTATAATAAACATACCAGCCATGTTGAACACGATTAGCTGCTCTATTATAAAGATGTGTTAGAATTTCCTTATATTTAAGAAACGAAGCATCTTTTGTATCTACAATAAGAAATGGTTGAGTTATATGACCATCATACATAGATTTAAGATTAACAGCAAATGTTTTAATACCTTCGTCACTAATATAAGGTCTAATATCTTCAAGAATATAGTCTTCACTATTTAGAATAATTGGTTCCTTAAACTCATCAACAATAGTATTATAAGATAACACCAAATCGTTAATATGAATTATATCAGCATCTTTACCAACTATACTATTACGAACAATACTATTCCAATCAGAAACAGCTTTATTCGTATAAGCAGTAATTCTAAAATGGTCTATATTCTTATGAAATGTATCTGAATTAAATTCATCAATAAGTCTTTGATTAAACATAGCTCGTGGAATAATTTCATAACCAATTCCATCTTGTATGTTAGACCTATTTCGAACTATATAATTCAGAAAAGTATTTGTTTGATTTTTAATATCATCTCTTAAAAGACTAAACAGTTCAAGAAGGGGATTACCTTCTTCTTGTCGTACAATATCAGTAAGAACAACTTTATTCTTAACAGTAGCAAATGTTAAAGATATTTCTTCATTTACAGGTGGTAACTGAAGAGAATCACCAACATAAAGAATTTTAACATTATAAGTAGTAGCACGATTTCGATTAAGTTGGAATAAATCCTTATTAATCATAGAACATTCATCAATCACAACAAGATTATAATTTTGTATCTTGCTTGGATTAAGAGGGTCAAATTGAGGATTCTCAATATCAAAATTCTGTAAATCAATATTAGGTTTAAGACCATGCAAACTATGCAAAGTCATACCTTTTCTACCTACTTGAGATTCAAGAACTCGAAGAGCTTTGTGTGTAGGAGCCGTAATAGTATAAGATTTATTAACAATATTATCAAGAAAATATCGAAGAATATAAGTATTATGAGTTATAATAAAATCTTTTGTTACAAAAAGTTTATTATTGCCTTCTACTGCAATACATGTAGTATCAGATTCATAATCTAATTTAACAATAGATTTAATATAAATATGGTCATTATATTTAGTAGTCTTAGACTTATAAGAATTATATTTATTCAAATGCTTTTTACTACTAAAAATAATATCATTTGTTAAAATATGAATGTTATAACAAATATTAGTATTACGTTTATCTTCATATACTGTAACAATATATCCTAAACTCCTACAAAGATATACAAAATTATCTTTAAGTTGTTTAGATATAGTATTAAAACTAAATCTATTCTTTTGACCTACACAACCATCAGAATCCATTAAACCTTTAAGGAGTTCTTGTCTTTGTTCAATAGAACTTTCAAGATATTCAGTAGGAATATATTTATCAATAGATTTACATAATAAATTATAATCTTTTAATTTATCATTAACTATTTCAACATCACCATTAAATATAATATTAGTATAATTTTTATCAGAATGCCATCTATAATCAGCATTATCTAATAATTTAGCAACTTTTATAATAATATCTTCTTCATCAGAAGAAATTTCAATTTGATTTCTATAATTAACATATTGAGTTGTAAGACAACCATCACCAAGCAATATACCTAAAACATAAGGTGGTATATTGAATGATTTATGATTACCAATAATAGGAGCTACTGGGATAGCATATTTATATCCTATTTTATCAATATATAAATTATCAGAATCATTAAACAATTCTAACGTAGAAATAGTTTTAGAATATCTTAAATTATCACCGCTTATTCTATGATAATTTTGCAACATTCTTTTAGTACGAATTTGCCATAAATGATTCTCATCACATATAATAGTTCGTCCATCACTAAAAGTAATTTCATATAAAGGTCTTTTACCTTGAGGATATACACCTTTTACTTTTTGAAAACCTTCATACGGAGTAGCAACTAAATCTCCAATTTTAAGAAATTCAATAGAAGTCCAACCTTTGTTTGTAAGAACTGGAGTACCATTTAATAAAGCTTTGCCTGTACCAGCATAACCTTCAAGTGTACATTCAAGTTCATTACTAAAATACCAATCAGATAGTTTGTCGATAGCCTGCTGTTGCCCCGGATATAATTGCGAATAATCGCCCGTGGCGGCCTGTTTTGGCCTCGCTGACGGCTTATTTTTGTTTGCCTTAACACTTGTAAGGTCTTTCAATTTATCTGCGTCCATATCGGCTAAAATGTAGTGTTTTGGATATACTCAAATGCCTTACTAATAAGAGTTTCATAATGATTATTACTTATTTTATAAGTTTCAGGAGTAGGACAAACAAATATTACATCTTGTTTGTCAGTAGTTCGATTAACATAAGCTCTAACACCCATAACATTAGGGGTTGTAATCATAACAATATCGTAGTTCTGTAACAAAAACTCGAATATTATTATAAATTGTAGCGATAGGTCTAACTTTGTAAAAAAGTATCCGGGGTCATACCCTCGTTTCTTCAAATATTGAAGTAATTCCGGCATGACCACCGAATACTCTTTAATTGCGTCGAGAAGCATAATATTTTGGACTTAATCTTTTGAAAACTTTTTCGTTTCGATTATTAATACGTTCCATATCAAGTTTTCCTACTCCATTTTCAAGAGTAATCCAAATCTTCATTTTAGGAACAATAAGTTGCCAATACTTTTTCAAGTTTTCAATATCAGCTTCAGCAGCACTAAAAGGACGAATCGTAAACCAATCCCAATGCTCATTATCAGGTGTACTAAATGCAAATGTAGCTTTCTGATAATCCTCATCTGTTATATCAATAGGATAACGTTCATTATCGACAATTCCATAAAACTTATTATCATAAAAAAACACCTCACACTTTATAGCATGAGGTGTCATATTTGAAGTTTTACTTCTTGTTCGATTAGTTGAATCTCTATTGATATTAGCTTTCTTTACAGGAACAAGTCCTTTAAGTTTACTAAAATCCATTTACCGACCACAACGAGAACATAAAGTATGAAGCATCTGTATAGTATTGTCATTATGAAGTTTTGTAAAATCTTCACGTTTACACTTAACAACAGTACCACTGGTATTAAGTTTAATTTGGAACCAATGAGAATCTTTGTCAAACTTCGTAACAACACCAACTCTATCATCACGAGAATAAAGTTGATATCTATCTACAACAGAAAGACTTGAAATCTCAACAACTTCATCAACAACAGTACGAGTAAGAATAGTTTCAAATGCACCTTCATATCTGACTTTTACACCAGCAAACAGTGCATCACAAAGCGTTTTATATTTTCTATCCTCTTCGGGAACATCATCTCCATAAGGAATCGTATCATACAAACCGCGAATAATTCCACTGAAATCACTATGAATAATCGAATAAGTTTTTGTAATAACTTTATCCTCTTGTTCAGTAGTAACTTCACCGATAAGTTTTGCAACTTTCTTAGAAGCATCAGCGATAGATAATACTTTACCATTATCAAGATAAACTTCGCTACGTTGAGGTACAACCTTTTTAACAGTAGAAAATTCACCTTCGTCAAGAATAAAGTATCCAGCACGAGGTTTAGTTTCAATAGTAATAACTTTTAAGTCAAATGTCATAGCACTTATGAAATTTTAATTTGTTTAACTTTTACTTCCATTTCTAATTGTCTTTCTACTTTATCTTTACAAAGTTGAGCTAAATAATTAACATTATCATTGTAAAGAACAGTATCACGTTTTAGGGCTACTTCAAGACTATCGGTAATAGATTTACCACAATAATCTATTTCGTATTCAACTTTAACCCTAACTATATGTGTAGCAGGAGTTAATTGACTTTCTAATATCCAATAATTCTTAGTACCAATCTTAACTAATACTTTAAGTTCACTGGATGAATTATCAACATCAATAACACGACCATATCTACCTTTACTGGTTACGACTTGTTGGCCTACGTTTATCATTCTTCTTATTATAATTTTGATTGTTATCTTCTCGAAGATTTCTATTAGGTTTAGACCTTCTCTTATCTCCGTTATCTTTCGGATTAAGATATTTGTCTATCTGATTAGCATTGAGTTTAGGCATAAACTATTTACGACTAATAAAAGTTAAACAATCATTTGTTTGATATACACTTTCTGTAATCATAGTTTTAGTCTTATCACATTCATAATAAGTCTTTCGTTCAGTTCGTGACTTATACGAAGTTTTACTTTTACAATACTTACAAGCTCTACAACTATGAACTTGTATAATAGGTTGCTTACTCATACCATAATGTTAGATAGTTTTAATTTATATTTAATTAAGAGTTAATTTAGTAGTAATTTAAGTTGGCTTCGCTGCTGGGCTTCGCCCAGCGCTCCGCTCCCCGGTGGGAGAGGAGGTTGCACGCCCACTTGTCGCGCGGGTTTCGTCATCATTAAAAAGACAAGAACGAGGAGTACTCTCGTTTCTTGTTCGTTGCTCGTCAGCACTAACAACAGCATTACTAAATGAACGTGTTGAAACTCACATAATATTATTCCGCTTGGCGCCAGCGTTAGCCTTATGAGTATCCATAAGTACTGTCACATTTTTAACTCGCATATTTTTGACAGCTTTGTATGCAAGATTGTGTACTCGGATTGGTACACTCGCGTCCATCATTTGGACACTTGTAGCGAAAGCGGGAGTTGAACCCGCACGACCATTACTGGTCACAGGATTTTAAGTCCGGCGTGTCTACCATTTCCACCATTTCGCCTTAAACCTATTATTTAATTTACGTTTGAGTCTTTTATAGGAGTAATAGCTTTAACAACTATTTGTCTATCAAGTTCAGCATCTGCTAATGTTTTAGCTATAATAGGAATTGAAACTCCATTAGCATACATGATTGTAAAATAATACGGATACAATTTAGCATGAGGATTGTTGTCATTAGCCATAAGAACTTTACTAACAACAATAATTGGAAGAGAAAAATCATTAGCTAAAACAGTTCCCGAAGGTAGAGTGATTAAAGTCATAATATTATATATTAGATTAGAATTTACATGAAAAAGAGTACCACTATTATCACAACAGAAGTACTCCGAGATGTCCATGTCAAAAACATCAACATTTGGAACACAACAATCCCAATGTGAGCCGTGTGTAGGATTCGAACCTACAACCTGCTGATTACAAGTCAGCTGCTCTACCATTAAAGCTAACACGGCGTAATTATAGATAATCAGCTGGACTTACACCAGCCTAAAATACAGTTAAGCCTCGACTTACTGCATCACCAACCAATCCATTGGGTGCATTTATATCTCTGCCATGATTATCTATAATAGTTGAAGTGACGGGAGTCGAACCCATAATTACAGAACCAAAATCTGCTGTGTTACCATTACACCACACTTCAAGCAAACAAGTTGTAAAAATAGTAGTTTAATACTGGATTACCTATCGAGGATTTCTACTCATTACATATTTTATTATGATAATGTATTTACAACTTGTTATATTAATTTGTTACTTATTATTTTTATGAATAAGCGTTACACGATATACCGGCCGATATTTATTACGTTCATCGCCATCGACTACGATAGTTTGAACATGACTGATTTTACGACCTTTTCCCATTTTACCAACTTTATTATTTTCGTTAGCACGAGTGATAATGTAAGGCATAGTTCTTGTGTTTGTTTGTTTATTATTTATGATTTAAATATAATAATTATATATGGTATGACCAAACAAATCTTAAAATTTATTTTGCATCATCATATATAATAGTGAGTGAACCATCAGATTCCTCACGAGCTTTAATTTTATTAATAACTTGATTAATGACAATAGTTGCAATAACCATTTTGTCTTTATCCAATGTTACAGGACAATAATCAATTAGTTTACGATAAACATATTCAATTTGTTTCTTAAATATACTTGTAACTTCAGGTTCAAATCTATGAATATTATCGTAAGCCTTTTGATTAATAACAAATAGAATATACAACTGTTTATCATCAAAAGCAAGTCTATCTTCGATTTCTTTAACAACATCCAAAACCATTTGACCAGCATCTTGCTGACTTGTTTTGAAACAATTAATATTATCACAATTAATTCTATCGAGAACTTCTCGAACGATATTATAATAATACTTGGTTGAATGTCGATAACGTTTACCAAAGATATTAACAACTTCTTCAAGAGCAAAGAACATAATATAACAATATATCATCGTCAGATTTGTCATCAGAATAATATCATTATATATGCCTCTTTTCTTAAAATCTTTTTCTTGTTCAGCAGTCATATTTTACATGACATAAATAACAATTCGAGTAATATATACTTGTCTTTCAGTAGGTTCAGTTTCAGTTTTAAGAATATATTCTTTTCGACGAACTACATATCGAACATTATTGATTTCAATATAATCGTCACGACTAACATTAATATCACCTTGTATAGGTAAATTAATAATAGTACCTTTTGTTTCAGATATAATTTCACATAACATAGTTTTGATATTATTAACAGTAAGAGTTATAATAATAGTTTCGTGAGTAACGTGACAAGTGGGCGTGCAACTTCCTCTCCCACCGGGGAGCGGAGCGGCTGGGCGTAGCCCAGCTGCGTAGCCCTCTCCAGTTGCAACTTATTTTTTATTAGCTTTTCTGTAAGCATCACGAAATTCTCGAACAGTATCAGCGAACGATTTACGATAAATACGCCGACGTTCTTTACAATAATAAACGATTTGTGCGATACCGTTTACTTCTTTAACAGATACAATTAGTTTAGCAGTCATATGATTAACAGTTTATACTCCAATAGCAATACCAGTTAGGAAAGCTAATGAAATAATTATATAAATAATACCAGTGAGAGTTTTTGATTCATCATCGTCAATACATTTGCAAAAGCCTATTAGACCTATTAAACTCCAAAAGACTATTGCTATTATTTTCCATATCATAAATTAATACTGATTATGAATCATTGTATCAATTTTACAAGTATTTTCAAGATAATCAAGATATTTATGATATGAACTTTCACTTGTAAAACGATAAGAATATTGATTGCGGTCTGTTTTAATATCAACAAGATGTCCATTATCATCTAAATAAATAGACTCAATAGAATACTTATTAATATAAACATCCCCCAAACATACAAAACCATCTTGAATATCATCATTAATAGCTTTATCAACTGCTCTATCTTTGGCCTTATTATAGGTATAAGTAATAGCGGAAATAATAAAGCAAATGATGATACAAATACAAGGAAGAAAAAACATACTGTTCGACATAATTGAATTATTGTTAAAATTTATAATGTAAAATGTGCTATAACTTGACCAATCAGTAAGAATAATAGTACGAGAGATACTATTTTAATATTTTTATTTACTGATTTGAATGTTGATAGTTCTCGTTGAAGTTTACCGATATAAGATACTTGTCTTTCAAGTCGGTCATTTAATTCTTCATTACGAGATATGAGAGCTTGTACTTTTTCTGATATTTCACGAGTTTGTACTGTTGCTTCTTCAATAGTTTTAGATTTTCGTAAACTAAGAAGTCTTACTTCTGCATATTGAAGAATAAATTCTCGTGATGTTGTACCTAATGCAGATGTTTCTATCGAACTAAGTATATCATAAATATCTTCGATAGCTAATGTAGGAAATTTCTTATGTAATGCCATCATATCAGGCATTGTAATACTACCCATACCTGCAATGATTGTACGTTCTAATGCAGATATTTTTCGTTTAGGAGATTCTGTTGTGTTCATAGTTGATTAAATTAATGAAATGAGATATTTTACAAGTAATACAATCCAATATCCTCCGAATAAGAATATTAGAAATGATGCTTGTAGTTTTTCTGTTAATGTAAACTCTGGTTCACCAGTTATGTCTACTGAATTTCCTACTGTTAATTTAACAAATAAATAGGAAATGATAAATCCAATGATAGCACAAGTCATGATAATTATGATGTTAAAACTATTATAATTAATAATGAAAATAAATAATATAAAAGTAAAGAATAAATAATTACAATTAATATTACAAATTCTATTACAATTACAATGTCAATTAATAATGAAAATCGAGATGATAAAATGAATGAAAAAGATAACGAAAGAATTTAGGTAAATAATATTACAAATTCTATTACAAATGATGATGAAAATATTATAAATGTAATATAAAGAAATCATAATAATAATGAAAAAGAAAAAGCTATAACAAAATCTATTAAGATTGTTATTACAATTTCAATAGAAAATAAAAGACTGAAAATTGTTATAGTTATTATTATGAAAATAAAAGATAATGAAAATGTAAAAATTAATAATCATAATAATAAAAAAGAAAATGTAAAAATTATTATAATTACTATTATGAAATCAATAATTACAATTATGATAAAAAATATTGAAAATCAAATTGAAACTGTTAATAGAAATAAAGATACAAAAATAAAAGGAATTTCTATTACAATTATTATAATAATTTTGATAATAACAATGATTGGAAAAGGTAAAGAAGATTAAATTAAAATTATTAAGAACAAAATAAATAGAAAAAGTAAAGAAAATAATGATATAAAATTATTAAGAACAATTATAGGAAGATTATTTGCCTAAAATTATGGTAAAGGTGATAAAGAAATTATTTGTAAATTTCATATAAATTTTATAGTTAAACGTAATATTAAAAAGAATGAAAGAAATAGAGAAATAATTATTACAATTATTATTGAAAATAAAAATGAAAATATTAATATCGAAATTATTATAAATGATAATGAAAAATAATCAATAACAATTATAAAGAGATTATTTGCCTAAAATTAGAGATTCTGATAGTGAGAATAATAAAGATAAAAGTGGAGATAATACCTCCGAAACTAATCACGCTTTTCTTATTAAATTTTGTCTTACAATTTCATTTACTCTTTCTATATCATTTCTTACATCATTTTCTATCAAATTTTCTAATTTAATTACTCGTGTTTCAGATATTCCTACTACTTCTTTAATTTCTCTTAATTTTCGTATTAAAATTCGAAATTCATTTTCTCTTTCTTTTTGTAGATTTACAAAATGCGTAATAATAAATCCCGTAATTGTGATAATTAATAGCACAACATAACACGAAATTAATATCGCTTGTGAAACAGTAAATCCTATTTTTTCTAATGATAAACCGAATATAGCTAATGATTCAATTAGAACTAATGCTATAAATCCTAACCATTTCATAATTTTAATAGTGTTGGTCGTAATTAAAATAATAGTGTTGGTCGTAATGAAATTTGTAATTTACGAAAAGAATGACGAACATCATTACGACGTTCGCCATCCTCAACGCTATTAGTTTAGTGTGCTACCGGAAGCGAAAGCAGTGTATTTCTGTCTTCCTCGTTAGCCATATTCGGAACACGTCCGAACATCAAACGGAAAGTTTCAACACGATATGCCATATCACCGGCAGCGTTTGCGGCTCCGTTGATACGATTAATCGCGGCGCTCTTGAAATCCGTATCTTTGTACTCTTTTCCGATTGCTTCTACTATCATTGTTCCAGTAGTACGATAGGGCACAAGTTCACCCGCTTTGTACTCTTTGCCGTCCACCGTTACGGCCTTTTTTGTCTTATAACCCCATTCTCCCGGCTCGCCTTTCGGTATTACTCGCAATGTCATCTCGTAATACTTGGGCGGATTCGTGAGCGTGTTTAACTCCTCTACCATGTTTCCGGCATTATCTCGTTCGGCTGTTTCCTCACTAATACAAAGGCACGAGAAACCGAACATTTTTGCCCTACTTTCTGTGATACTTAGCGGTGTATCAAGTTTCGCACCGCTTTCAGCATCGAAAGCACGAAGGAATACGACATTATCGGTATTCTCTTTACCGTTAATTGCCAGCGGTTTAGTTTTACCACTAATTCGAACAACTTTAACGATTGTTTCAGTTGCTTCTTTGATTTGTTTTGCCATAGTTGAATAATGTTTAATTAGACTATTCAGGAAACGTTTATTTTTTTCTTTCCTGCAATCTCAAGCGGGGGGCTTCGCAAACCCTTGAATGGACGGGGCAGTTTCATTAGGTACTTCCACGATATAAACATTCATATTATTTTCAATACCTGTAAAAAGACTTACATTAATATCTGAAGTATTATTAAAAACTCAATCTCTTATATCATTAAAATTAGAAAGAAAATCTATAATTTTATTATTTTTAACATTATCATTTTCAAAAATAACATTAAAAAGATTACGAAAATTATTAAAATCATTATCACTTTTATTATTATTTTTTATATTATTTTTAACACTAACAAAAATACTTTTATAATCATTAATATTTTTATTATTTTTATCTTGAAAATAATCATTAAAATCATTTTGAAATTTATAACAAATACTTATATTATTTTCGATACCTACAAAAAGACTCACAGTAATATTACCAAAATTATCCTTAAAATTTATTCTTTTACCTTTACAAAAACTATGAAAATCTTTAACATTCTCATCTTTATTTTTATTATTTATAAAAACACTTACAATAATATCCGAATTATTATTAAATTTATCATCATCATTTTCATTAAAAGAGTCATTAAAATTATCTTAAAAATCCGTAATAAAATTAACTTTTATTTCTTTATCATTATTAATATCTAAAATAATAAGTATAACAGTATTATTTCCATTATTATTTTTATTAAAATTTTCATTATTATTTCCTTTAATTTTTATATCATCATTAAAATTATCAGAATTTCCATTTGTAAAATTATTAAAATCTCTATCATTTCTATTACCATCTCCCTTAATTTTTGAATTAATTTTTAATGTAATTTCAATATTACTTGTAATTTAACCTGTAAAATTACCTGTAAAATGACCTCTATCTTCACTAAAATCTACAATTTTTGCATCATTATTTTCCGTAATTTTTGAATGAATTTTTGAATTAATTGACCATATACCTATATATAGTAATAATATTACAAGTAATATTATTACAAATAATGAATATATAATATATATACAAATTCCAACTCGTAATTCAGAAACTATATCAAATAATCACGTAATTAATAACGAATTTAATAACGAAAAAATTAGTTCAAAAATTAGTGATTTTAGTAATGCAACTGGTCGAGATATTAATGTCGCCAAAATTGATTCTTTTGGTGGGAAAACTGGTAATGCAAAAAGTGGTAAACTTTGAAGAGCTTTTAATAGGGATTTTATTAGTTTTAACTTGTGTACTCCCGGTGGGAGAGCAGGTTGGACGCCCACTTGTGAGGTCTTGCAATCGCTAATACTGTAATTACTATTAGACTTATTGATAATTCTGCTTCTGATAGTGATAATTTTATTAATTCAGTTTGAAATTTATTTAGATTTGCTTGCATAGGATAAGATTATATTATATATTTGTACTCGTAGTTATAATAATGTAAATCCTAAACAAAGTAAAACTATGGAAACAAAAATTGCATTTAGTCCTCGTGGTAACAAAGTTCTTCTTCGTGCAGATTTTGAAGTATCTACTCTTAATATTCTTAATAACGAGGAGATTAATAAGATTCCAGCTAAGGCTTATACAGTTATGGCTATTGCCGAAAATGTCAAAGGTCTTAATATTGGAGATAAAGTAAAACTGGAAAACGGTTGTATTCCTACTCTTATTCAAATGCCGGGCGATACTCAAACGCTTACAGCTAAACAGAAAGTTCATCGTGAAGGTAAATCTATTATTGGTGTTGGAACTGTTAAGTTTAGTGAATTTGTTCTTGTAGATGAATATTCTATCGTAGGTGTTTGGATTGAATCTCCTGCCGTTAATAATTAAACTATGCTCAATCCTTTTGTTTATGATAAGTTAGTTCCTTTCGTAGATGAACGTATTGAAAAACATCTTAAACCTTATGTTCTTCGACGGCCTGCTTCTTATAAACGAAGTGTTGCAGCTTGGGAAAAGTTAAGACCTGACCAAAAGGCGAAAGTATTAGAGTTACTGGAAAGAACACAAAAGGATAGTGTTGCCAAAGCTATGATGCGAGGAGATGAAGTTGTTAGTGTTCCTCGCGTTGGTAGATTTGAATACAGTCCAGCTAAGTTCTTTAAGAAAACTCATGCTGAGGAACTTGAAGGTTTAAGTCGAGAGGAACGTAAAGCAAAGATTATTGCTTATCATATTGCTAATCGTCGTAGACGTAGAACTGCCGAAGAAGATGGGAAGAAAATGCGTTTCAGAAAAGATTTTGCCAAAGGGTAGAATACTGTACTTTAATGAAGAGGAACATAAGTACACAGATGATTTAGGTAATGGTTACATATCTGTTACTACTCTTATTGGTAAATATACGCAAGAATTTAAGAAAGAAGAAATTGCCGCAGCGTGTGAACGTATAGGTAAGAATCCTCGACATCCAAAATATCAAAAATATAAAGGTAAAACTAAGAAACAAATTCTTTGGGAATGGGAACAAGAAACTATTAAGGCTTGTGATAAAGGAACAAAGAAACATAATTACCTTGAAACTGCTATTAAGACTTGTAACGGATATAAGCTGAACGCTAATGGTTTTATCAATGATAGAATCTATACGATAGATGATATTGTTGGTAGTCATAAATATGGTAAGCTGAATCTTGAATATTTTGTTAAGACTGGTATTCGAGAAAAATATCCTGATATATTTAGTCTGATTGCTGCTCTTGTTACGAAAGATTATCATATATACGCTGAGATTGGTGTTTATGATAGTCAAAATCTTGTTTCCGGTCTTATTGATATTCTTTTAATTCGTGATAAGGAATTTATTATTTTAGACTGGAAAACTAATAAAGCTCCAATTAGATTTGAAAGTGGTTATTATGATAAGAAACTTGATGGTACACTTGACCTCAATAATTTTATTTATAAAGAGGAATATTTTGATGCACCACTTGACCACCTCGCAGATAGTATAGGTAATCACTATGCAATGCAACTTTCTACTTATGCTAATCTTGTTGAGAGTTGGGGTTATAAAAATGTAGGAATTATTCTCTGTCATATTAGAACTATTCAGAATCAATTTCAAGACAAGAATGAAGAAGATGAGGAAGTAGTAGAAATGTATGATATTCCTTATCTTAAAAATGAAGTCGGAATGATGATTGCTGATTATTCAAGTAAACATATTTATAAAACTGCTAAAACACTTTTCTAAGCTATGAAAACTATTAAGATTTATTATATAGATACTCGTGGTAAACTTGCAGTAAATCTTATTAGGATTTTTAATAGTAATTATCGTGGGCAACTATAAAATTTAGTTTGAACGATAGAAATGTTATAAGTGATGATACAAATGGTGTCGCCAGTGGGCGTCCAACCCACTCCCCCACCGGGTGAGGGTGCGGAGCACCCGAAAGGCCGAGCGGAGCGAGGCCCACACAAGTTACAAAAAGTATTACAAATATGAAAGCAACTAAGGAATCAAAATATAACGCATTATTTAATAAACTTATTGGTGTAAATGATTTACCAAATAGACTTATTGAAATTGCGAAAGATTTAGAATATCCTATATTTAGAAAAAATGATAGTTATCCTATTAATCTTAATATTTGGGGTATTCGTTCTAAAAGTACTTGTACTAAACATTATAATGATGTTATTGTAATGTTTTATGAACGAGATTTTAATATATGGGAATGTATGGTTTTTGAAGCTACTACTGACCCAAGTAATTTAAATCTTGAAACTCCTGTTAATAATAAAGGTTGTGCAGTTCTTCGAGAAGGTGTGCACAAAGCTCTTTGGAAAATAGGTAAACATAAAGGACAATATAAAGCTCTTGTTCAAGCTAATCCTTGTCAAGTAATTCGTGACAATAATCGAGATGACAAAATTGATATTACCGATAATACTGACTTTGGTATGTTTGGTATTAATTTACATAGGGCGTCAAGCTGGAAAGTAAGTGATGAGATTGGTCTTTATTCTGCTGGTTGTCAAGTTATCAAAGATGTGAATCAATGGAATGATATTATTATTCCTTTATTTGATAAGGCAATTGGTAAAGGAACTCAATCTTATGTTCTTATTAATGAAATGGATTTAGATTTGTAAGTTATGAAAGATACTGTTCGATATATATTTTATATTGTTTTGATTCTTGCGATTGGTATTGGAGCTGCTTATTTTGGTAGATATGTTAATCGTAAGTTTTTAGGTATTGAAAGACATGATGAAACTATTAAATCTTTAAGAGATAGTCTTAATAGTTTCATTAAGAAATATGATACGATTATTAATGAACAACAATTTGTTATTGATAGTCTTAGAGGAATTAAACAAAAAACTATTACTATTTATGAGAAAGCTGAAAGTGATTTTAATGATAGTAATATCATTAGTGATGATTCCGTTCTCCGCTATATCGCAAAAAAGATACAAGATTGATGGCGATACAGTTATTGTTTTTACTCCGAAAGAAACTCGTAAGTTAGCTATAAAACTTCTTGAAGGTGAAAAGTATGAAAAACTTTATCTTACTGCCAGTGAAATTCAAAGGGTGCAAGATAGCGTTATATCCTTCCAGTCTTATCATATTGCTATTCGTGATAGTCTTTTGGTTGTTTCTTTTGGTGGCCTTGATTCACTCAATAGTAAACTAATTGATTATCAAGAAAGATATTTAATTGAACAAAAAAAGAAACGTAGAAATGGTTGGATTGCAGCTGGTTCTATTGCTTTGAATGCTGTATTAATATTTGTGTCAAGTCGATGAGTAAAATTAAAAATTATATTCCTAAAAGTTGTGTATTAGCTGGTGTTGATATTCTAACTGTTATTACAGAGAATAAACAAAACGCTGGAAATCTCGGTAAATCTTCTATTGCTAATGGTGTAATTCAATTACAATCATTAGATTATGGAATTGAGATTTCTAACACACAAATGCAGAATACATATTTTCATGAACTTGTTCATCAAATGCTTAATAGTATTGGTGAATTAGAATTAAGTGAAAATGAAAAGTTTGTTCAGAATATGGGAAATATGATATTTGAATTTCTTCGTACTGCTGATTGGATTAGATTAGAAGAGTTCAAACATAATAAGTTTTCTGATGCAGATAGTAATGCACCTTTTATTAAAGAAGGTATTGCTGAAATAAAATAATGTATGGTACATGGATTTAAGATAGAAAATGATAAACTAATTCTTGATGTAGAAGAAATACTTCAATATCCTTTACTTCAACAGATATATGCTCGTGATGATAGTAAAGATAAATCTTTTGCAGAAAAAGAATTTAGATTTATACTATATTTATCCGATAGAAAAGGTTATGTAACGAAAGCAGGACTTACTAAAAAAGAAGCTTATGCTTATGCTAAGTCTAATGCCGGTTTGGATGAATCTTATCTACCGGATAAAGTTGTTTTATCTGCTATTGAATTTGTAAAATCAAATCTTAATATTACAGCTGTTGAAGATTTAATTAATTCTACTATTAAATCTTTGAATCTTTCAAGTAAGTTAGTTCGTACATTAACTGATGGTATAGAAGATTTAATGTCGAAAGAACTTGAAATGAAAGATTTAGCTCTTTGTGAAGATACTCTTAAACAGATTATTAAAATTGCTAATGAAATTCCTGCACGAGTTGAAAGTCTTACTGAGCTTAATGATAAGTGGGATAAGATTGAAAAAGGTGTAACGTCAATTCGTGGTGGAGCTGAATACAGAGATAGCTATGACGGAACAAATGATAGAGCATCTAATGCTCCTAACGAAACAGAAACATTATCGTAAAGACAATCGTTATGGTTATGAAACTGGTCGAAGTCCGTTTATAGATTACATACTTGAAGATAAAGAAAGTTACAAACCTTTATCTTCAAGTATTTGTCGTTTTACTGGTAAACCTTGGATTGACAGAGATAACGATTTTCTTATAGGTGAAAGTGGTGGTGTACTTATGAAGATAGACTTTGTTTTCGTAGGTACTGAAATATTCAGTCGTGTTGCAGACTTTTATGAGAAACATGGATGTTATTGTCTTGAACCTGATGATAGTCCTAATGCCATAAAGTTTTGGCAACGTGAAATGGATAGACGAGTTAAAGGTGTCCAAGCATATTGTAAATTATACATTAAAGATATTCCTGCTTATTTAGCAGCTAAATCTGATGCTGAACGTAAGGCTTTACTTCATAAAGTTCGTATAACTGGTGACCATTATAATTATCTTAATTATGGTCGTATAGACCGTGCTCCTAACGAAAAAGAACGAAAACAATTAGATAGAGAAGGTCTTTTCAAAGTTCATACAGTTGCTGGATTTCCTCGTTTTTGGGATGGTGATTATTGGAATTTCAAAATTGATGAATTAATTGCTAATAATAGTTGCAATTTATGTAAAGCAAAAGCTCGTCGTAAAGGATTTTCATATAAACGAGGTAGTCAAGCAGCTAATACATTAAATGCTAATAAGAATGTAACTGTTATTCTTGCTGCTGATACATTAGATTATTTAACTGTTAAAGATGCTACATCTTATATGGTTAAAGTTAATCTCGATTGGTATGAAAATCATACTTATTGGAAACGAGGTTATTTAAGTGAGAATTTCGATAAAGGTATTGAACTTGGATATAAAAAGACTAAAGAAGGTCAAAAGGCTTTTGGATTTCGTAGCAAACTTTTAAGTGTTGCTATTGGTAGAAATGAAAGTGCAGCTGTAGGTAAAAAAGCTATTGAAATAGATTTTGAAGAAGCTGGTCGTTGTCCAAATCTTCAAAAGGCATTAGATGTTATGTTATCTAATGCAGAATCTGGTGCTGAAAGAATTGGTACTATTCGAGTGTATGGTACTGGTGGTACAAAAGGTGCTAACTGGGAAGCATTCGGTAATTGTTTTTATAATCCCGGAAAGAACGATATGCTTCCTATGGAAAATATCTGGGATGCTAATAGTAGACATGCTGTTTGTGGTTTCTTTTTTCCTCAGATATGGGATTATGAACCTTTTGTAGAAGACGGTAATTCTTTACTGTTTGCTTCTTGGAAGGATGATTATGACAAGAAACGTGGTGCAGAAAAAGAGAAAGATGCTGGTGAATATAATATTTATGTAGGTCAACGTGCTAACAGTCCTAATGAGGCATTTACGAACACACAAGAGAACATTTTTCACAGTCCGGAACTTACTAATCATATTAACGCTATTAAATATGATAAGTCTAATCATTTTTATGAAGATGGTTGGTATATACTTGATGATGGACGTGTTAGATTTGTTACTAAACAGGAATGTATTGAACGAGCTATATTTGGTTCCGATAGATTTCATGAATATATAACTGATGTACCTCATAATTCAAAGACTGATGTTCACGGTTGTATAAGAGAGTTTTATTCTCCTATTCCAAATGATGGCAGTCTTTATTTTATTTCGTATGACCCATATCGTGTAGATAAAAATAAAGAAGAAGTTAGTACAAAAAATTCACTTGCAAGTTTTCAAGTGTGGATGCGTACTAACAGTAAAACTCCTTACATGGGTAAACGACTTGTTGCTTCTTATTGTGGTCGTCTTGATACTATGGAAGCTGTCGATAAACTTGTTCTTTATGCTTGTTTACGTTGGAATTGTAAAGTTCTTTATGAGGCTGGTACTGGTGAACTTGTTACTAATTTCAAGAAATGGGGTTATAGAGATAAATTGCTAAAAGACCCAAGTAGTTATATCAATCGTAGTGTTGATGGCCCTCGTATTACTGGTTATGGTATTGTCATTGGTGATGGCGATATTAAATTAGAGGGTATGCGCATGGTGCGGGATTTCTTATACGAAATTGTCGGAAAAACGTCCGACGATACACCAATATATAGATTTAATCAAATTTATGATATAAGTTTCTTATTAGAGTTGGATAGATTTATATTTGGGCGTAATGCAGACCGATTAAGTTCGGCTATTGTTGCAATGTTTGAATTTCGTAAAGATTCCCTTTTACTTGAACGAGAAGCTAACTCGAAAAGTAAAACTAATAACACTGATCGTAAAGTTAATAGATTCCTAAAATGAGTGAACGTGATTTAAGAGCAACTCCACTTGTTATGCCTGACCAGCGTGCAAGTACTGCTACAAAACAAACGAAAGCTTGGTATATTCCTAATTGTAATTATTGGATTAATCTTGCTATTGGTCAGAATGATAAAACTGTTACGCAGAAATTTCTTGATGCTGCTAATGGTTTAGTAGACCCTAAAACTTATGAATATGTTCTTCGGAATTATATTGATAAGGTTGGTGAGAAAGCTGTCATGTATGGTGAGATACGTGATGTAGATTTTCTTACTCCTATTAAAGAACGATATATGGGAGAATTTATTAATATGTTCTCTAATTATCAAGTATTTAATAATGACCCTTCTGTAACTCTTGCTCGCAATAAAGTTCTTGCTGATAAAGTAATGGCTTATTGTAATCAAGAAATTATTAATCGTCTTAATGAAGCAGGATTTAATACTGGTCAAAAGACAATTAAGCAGGGTGAGCTTAACGATATTATTGAAGAAGTTCTTAACGATTGGATTGACGATGTAACTATTACAACTCAAAAACGTCTTGAACTTATTAATACTATCGTTGAAGCGAAAGACAAGTATCAACAATGCTATTTCTATTGGTGGGCTTGTGAAGAGGTTTATACTTATCGAGAAGTTTATAAAGGTGATGTTTATCTTCAAGTAATATCTCCTCTCGAATATTATCGTATTGAAAGTGGTCAACGATATATTGAAGATGATGATGCAGGACTTCGTGTTTATCGAATGACTATTCCGCAAATCATTGATAGATTTCGTGATGAGCTTACAGATGCAGAAATGAATTATCTTAAAGATATTTATACTGTATCTCCTAAATATGATGCTCCTGATGGCATAGTTCAAATCTTCAATAAAACAGATTTTGCTGAACGTAAAGCTATCTTACATACTAATGCAGAAGCACTTCGTAGTGAAGCTCGATTATATGGTAAAGAAATTGATATTTATCATTATGTTTGGAAAACTGAAATTAAACAAGGTATTCTTAAACATCGAGATTTATTAGGAACTATCGTTGAAAGTGTTGTAGACGAGAATTATGAATTTGATGCTTCCGCTGGTGATATTGAAATTGAATGGGAATGGATAAATCAAGTTTGGGAAGGTTGGCGTATTGGTGGATGTCATAGTGGTATTTATATTAAGCCGCGACCTATCGAAGTGCAACGTGAAAGATTTAACAATTATAGTGATTGTAAATTACCTTATAATGGTATTGTAGGTTTACATAAAGATAATCTTCGTAATCCTATTCCTTTCCGTGTTTTACCTTATCTTGCTCTTTATCGTATTTATACTTTACAACAAGAACGTGCAGTAGCTAAGTTTAAATCTTGGTTATTATTCCCTGAAAGTATTCTCGCTGATAGTAGTGACATGACTACCGAGGAACGTCTTGCTGTTGCGAATAAAGATAGTTTCTTACCGTTTGATGATTCTGATGCACAACCTAATGCTTTACAATCTATTCGAGAAGTAGCTACAAGTGCTATTACGAATTATATTCAAATGCTTGATAATCTTAAACAAGGTTTGAAAGCAGAAGCTTGGGAAGCAGCTAATATGAATAATGCTCGCTTTGGTGATGCCAAAGATTATGCTGGTAAGGCTGTTAATGAATCGAATTATTCTCAAGCAATGACCGGAAGTGTTTGGAGTCTTGAATGTTTTAATCTCTTCCGTGAACGTGATTATGTTGCAAATATTGATTACAGTAAGTTTGCTTGGATTGATGGTAAACGAGGTTCTTATGTAGACCCGACAACTAATAAAGTTGTTGTAGTTGATATTGATGGTTCTTCTGATTTCTCTGGTAATATTGGAATTTATATTCGTAATAATGCCGATGTTCAGAATAAGCTGAACATGATGAAAGAACTTGCATTTAGTGCAGGTCAGAATGACCAACTGGAAGTTGCTATTGAAGCTATTGAAAACAATAATATTACTTCTATTGCTAAGAATATTAAGAAAGCTATTCAAGCTCGTCGAGATTATGAACTTCAAATGCAACAAGTTCAACAACAAGCTCAAGCAGAAGTTGAACAAATTGTTAGTCAGCGTGAAGCAGCTAAACAAGAATTTGAAGCTCAACAAAATGCTCTTGATAGAGAACATGATGTTAATCTTGAGATTCTTAAACAAGAAGGTGAAAAAGAGATTTGGAATATGCGACTTAAAGTCGATACCAATGGAAATGGTAATATAGATAAAGATGAAGCTATGGCTGCTCAATCTGGTTACACAGCTTCTGATGTTAATAGAATAAAGTTACAAAAAGAGTTAAAGCAATGATGACCGAGAATTATCGACGGCGAGCAAGAGAACCTGCAAGATAATACTACTATAATTATTGATAATATATTATATATAGTATATCTTTGTTCATGTAATAATATTCAACTATAAATAAATACTAATATGGCTGTTGAAAAAGTTGTTATACCTGATGATGAAACTCAGGAGCAAAAACAAGAACGTCTTCGTAAAGAATTAGAAGAACGTAAAGCTAAGGAAGCTAAAGAAGCTCAAGAAGCTGAAGAACGACGTAAAGCTGGAGAGGAAGCTGCTCGTAAGAAAGCTGAAGAAGAAGGTGATAAGGGTGGTTCTACTGGTAATGGTGAAGAAGAAACTGAATCGGAACAAGTAGAAATTGATGGTACTCTTTACACACTTGATGATAACGGAAACGCCGTAGATGATAACGGTGAAATTAAGTTCACAAAAGAACAGATTGATGCAATGTCTGATGAAGGTGCTAATGAATTAGACGGTGATTATATCGAAGCTATTTCAAAAGCCAGTGGCATTGTTATTAAAGATGAGAAAGGTGAACCTGTTAAGTTTGAACCTACGGTTGAGGGTTTTGCTAAACGTGAAGCTGCTGTAAAAGCTCTTGGTGAACGAGAGGGTTTTGCAAAAGGTTTTAACGAATTTTTAGCTAACAATCCTGATATTGCAGCTCTTGTTGAATATAAGAGTAAGTTCGGTACAATCGAAGGTTATTCAGCAAATGTAGATTATAGCAAAGTTGAAATCAAAGATGATGATAACTTACTTGCTGATTTAATCTATAAAGCTGAAATTCAAAAAGGTACTTCTCCGGAACGTGCCAAACGAATTGTTGAGTTTGCAAAAGTAAATAACACTCTTAAAGATGATGCAACTGAAAGTCTTAATTGGTTGCGTAAAACTCAAGAGAGTGAAATTAAAGCAATTCGTGAACGTGAGGCCAAAGAAATGCAGGCTGAACTTGAAAAAGAAATTAAATACTTTGGTGTTTCGTATGAAGATGACGGTACTGTCAAAGTTCATAATGCACCGGGTAGTCTTTATGATTTAATTGTTGTTAAAGGTCAGATTGGAGAATATGCTCTTCCGAAAGAAGGTCTGAGAATTAAGACAACTGATGGTGAGAAACTTATTTCTCGTCAAGAGTTATTTGATTATTTCTCTCGTCCTGTTCAAGAAATTAATGGAATGGTTTATAGTCAAGCACAAATTGATGAGATTAATCGTCTTTCTAATCCTGCTGAATTGGCTATGCGATTTATTATGAATCTTGATGGTGGAGTTGACCAACTGATTAAAGCTGAACTTGCTAAAAAAGAAGTTAAACGTCTTCGTTCATTAGCAAGTAAGACTGGTAAAAACAATGGTAATCCTAAGGTTCATAAGATTGCAAAGGATGATAAAATTGTTTTACCTATTAAATAAAGCAAATGTTCTTGCCTTATAATAATAACTTAACCAAAAATCTAATTTACAATGCGTGAAATTGGAACTGTAAAATTTGACTCGAATCAATATACAGATGCTAATATGCTTCTGAATTTTGATTTGATTGACCCTGTTAAACTTAATCGTAATCTTACTTATCTTTGGGGTAAGGATAGTGACAAGTATCCTCTTCTTACTCTTACTGAGGGTCAGGGTGCTGTTACAACAAAAGTTAAGCTGAATGGTGGTGATACTCAATATACTTGGGAAATTGCTCCTCGTCAGCGTGTTACTTCTCGTTTGAAAAAGCTGGTATCTGATAAAACTGCTATTCAGCCTTATGGAACTGTTGAGGTTGAAATGGAGGATAATTGGTTTATTTATCAGCACACAGCTATTGCTCCTTCGGGTATGCAATGGCGTATTCAGAATGAGGGTATTGCTACTTCGACTGGTGGATACGTTTATCGTTTTACCAATATGTCGGGTGCTCCTATCTCGGCTGATGCTGTTGCAAAAGACTTTATTAGTGGTGCTATTTGGGCATTAGGTGCTTCGACTATTCCGGGTAGCAAGTCTGACGGAAACCGTTCGAATAACCAGTCGTTCAGCAAGGCAACCAACCAGTATGGTTACTATCGTTTCTCGAAAGAGATTGCTGGTAACATGGGTAATAAGGTTGTTAATATTGCCTTTGATACTGCATCCGGTGGTGAGCGTAGTCTGTGGATGCCTTACGAAATGAAGATGTGGGAAATCATGCGACGTGAGATGCTCGAAGAGGACTTGTGGTTCTCGGAGTACAACCGCGATTCGAATGGTATTATCCACTTAAAGGATGAGAAGACTGGTGAGGCAATTCCTCGTGGTGCTGGTGTTCTTGATATTCTCAAGGCCGTTGGTAATTATGAAACGTATTCTGTTCTGACACTTAATCGTTTCGACCGTATCATCACTCGTATCTTTGACAATCGTATTGATTCTACCGTTGAGGAACTTGTTCTTTATTGCGGTAAAGGTTTCGCACGAATGTTCAATGATGCTATCTATTATGATGCTCGTCTTAAGAATTACTTTGTAACTCTTGGTGATAACGAGATTAAGAGCGATGGTGAAATGATGTCTTATGGTAAGTATTTTAACCGTTATAAGATGTTTAATGGTAAGATTCTTACTGTCAAGATTGTTGATATGTTTGACCACGGTATTCGTGCTCGTCGTGACCGTGAAGCCGGTAATATGTATCAAGGTCTGCCTATTACTTCTTATAGTGCTGTATTCCTTGACCATACTATGGGTTCGAATGGTGAGCGTAATATTAAGTTTGTTTGTGAAGAGGGTCGTGAGTATAAAGTAGGTGTCTATAAAGGTATGGCTGAACTGCCTGCTTCATGGGGACTTGCAAGTGGTACTCAACTGTCGGATACGAAGGATATTGCTTCTTATGAAGTTCTTGGTTCGCAAGGTATCAATATTGATAATCCTACTACTTCGTTCTGGCTTGATTTAGCTCTGAACTAAACACCCAATTTGAGTAGTAATAATCGAAAGGTTATTACTACTCATTAACATATAAAAGATTGAATAACTTAAAATGTTAAAAATATGATTAAAGTTAATCGTTCAGTTCGTATTGAATGGAGGAACAATCCTTCTTCTTTTGAACTTCGGAATAAAGATGCTTTCAAAACTGATTTTCTTCGTCTTGGTTCTGCTATTCGTCCTGTTAATGAATTGCTGAGCCGTAGTGAGGAAATGCGAGTTCTTCTTCCTACTGTTGTTGGTGTATCTCCTATTGATAGTTCTTGGCAAGAACGAATCACTACATACTTAAATGATTTTCTTCTTGAGATTCCTGTTCATGGCTTAGAGTTCGATACTTCTTACGTTTTAGATTTAGGTAATCCTGCTCTGAAAAGTAATATCGACGAACTTATCGGTAAACTTAAAAAAGCTGATAAGATTAAGAATGAAACTGGTTCGGAACTTGAAGCTATTGTTCTGAAACGGATTAAGGAACTTGATGAAACGGAACTTTATAAGTATGTTACTTTTGTTAATATTCCCGATTATATTAGTTGGAGATATTGCCTTTTAAGTAGCAAAGTTGCTAATAAGGTTGAAGACATTAATAAGAGCGTCAATATTCAATTTTATCTTACTTCGGATAGTGAGCGTAAAGCACTCAAAGCTGCTCGGACGAAACTTCGCACTGATGCTCTCAAGAAATATACAGAACTTATTAATAATCCGAATAGCGCACTTATCGACAATGTTGTTGTATCGACAGGTAGCGTAGGTGATTATTCAGAATTTATGGCAATGACTGCCGATGATAAGCAATCTGTTCTTCTTGAACTTATTGACAGTGACCCGCAGAAGTTTATTAGTATTGTTGATGATAAACATCTGGAGATGAAAGCTAAGATTACTATTTATCTTTGGATGAATATTATTCGACAACTTCCGAATAGTTCTATCATTGTCGATACTTCTAATCCGGAAAATGTTATTGGTAATAATATTAATGATGCTATCTCGTATTTCTCGAATGATAACAACAAAGGTATTGTTGCCGAGTGGAATGCGAAGTATCGTAGTTTGAAAGGTTAGTCATGTATGAAACGGTAAAAGAGTTACATATCGAAATAGAGCAACGAATACAGCAGATAACATCTAATAGACATCGGAGTATTGCTCCTCAGTTTATTGATATGATGCTGAATCGAGCTGCCGTTAAATATATACAAACTAAATCAAATAGGAAAACTAATTATAAAGGCGAAGGTCTTGAAGATAGTAAAAAACGTGTAGATGATATTCAATCATTAAAACGTGAAACACCGTGGCTTAAACTTAAACGTGATAAGCAAGATGCGGATTATCCAAATAGAGCTTTCGTTATTCTTCCGGGTGATTATCTAAAACTTATTTCTTCTACTTCTCGATTAACTTATGGCAAAGCTCGACTTGTTGAGAATTTACATGAGGTCTATCCTGATGATGAAGTTAAGAATTTATATTATCATCTAATTGATTTGTCTAAAATTGCCTTAACTGGTGATGAATTTAATGGACAAATTATTGTTAATGGGAATGAGATTGATATTTCAGATATTCTTTCTCTTTATGATAGTGATTCAGATAAGATTGATTTGTATGAAATTGCAGGTTTAACTTGTGATAGATTACGTCAAGCTCTTTCTAATGAATATAATGTTTATTGGGAGAATCTAATTGGTCGTTATTATAAAGATTGTATTATTATTACTTCTAATGCAAAAGATGAAATTACATTAAAAGTTAATGATACAGACATTCCTGTTATTACTTATAATACTACTTATGATGAGTTCGTAAATGTAGGAAATAAGTTTTCTGAAAATGATTTAATTGCTACCGAAAATATTCGAGCTACTCTAAACAACTTCTATGGTAATAAAAATAGACATCTTAATCCAATAAGTGAACTTGTTAATGATAGGCTGTTTGTTTATTACGGTGATGATTTTTGTGTTGATGCGGTTAAGATTTCATATATTAAGAAGCCACGTCTTTTTAATATTGATATTAACCAAATGTCAGATATGGAAATTACACCTGATTTCATAGATAGTGTAGTTAGCGATATTCTTCTTGTTCTTAAAGATGACAGTTTTAGTGCTGTTAAACAACAATCAAATTTAGAATAGAAAATGAAAAGTGTAATTGTCGCAAATGATTTTCTGACAACACTTGCTAATAATGATGTTAGCAAGCTGACTCGCGGACAAGCTGTTCTTCTTAATTCGGCTGGTAAAGTCGTTGCAGCTGCTTCGGATGTCAAGGATGACGAAATGTTGCAGTTTGTTCTTGGTCTTGGTGATGGCAAGGTTAAACGCGGCGTTTGGATTAATCCTAAGTGGTCGAAGCAACATAAGGAAAAGTATCTTGCTCCTGCTGGTAAAACGTATAAGTTTACGAATCTCGTAGCTAATCGTGGTATTGGTTATCAAGGTTTCGATGCTGAGGTTATCATCTCGTGCAAGCCTATTAATTCTTTTGGTGGTTATCCTCTGGAAGTTTACAATGCCAGCGTAACTATCAACGGAATTGACGAAGCAAGTGCTGATATTATTGCTCGTCTGAAAGTTGAAGTTGAAAAGACTTTAACTAAGATTAATGCTCGTTTTGGTGCTGATAGCATTACGATTGATGATTTCACCGAAGCAAGTGTTACGTTCACTGGCGCCGCAGGTTTTGAGTATTATGTGACGTTTGATGGTATTCTTCGTGCTACGCTTGAAGAGGGTACTGAGAATCAAACTCCGGTTGGTACTTATGACCAAGTTGCTAAACTTGAGAAAGAAACAGATGTTGCTGGTGTAGGTTATAATCCTAATTTCAAGGAATATGACCGTGTTTATGGTGATATTTTTACAGCTACCGAGGGTGTTATGTATGACACTTATGTAATTACTTCTCGTGCTGATTTCACACATCCCTTTAATTTACATACAGAGGGTTTACAGGTTACTCAATTTATTGCTATTGACAATACTAAAACTTCTGCAATTACTGCACTTGAAGGGGTATTGGCACTCATTAAGTAAGAAATTGATTTGTTAAAAATGTAACCACAAGGATAACTCCTAATGCTATTAATTGTGGTGTTAGGAGTTATTCTCTTAATGATGCTAATGCTATGTGACAAGTGGGCGTGCAACCTCCTGCCCCACCGGGGAGCGAGGCCGCAGGCCGAGCCATACAAGTTGCACCATTATTATTATTAATCGTCATATAATAATAAATACGATTAGTATTATGATAAAGAGAATATGGAATAAAATAACTACTTTTTTAAGTGGTTATTATTCAGAACATAAAGACGATATTATTATTGGTTTCGTCATTGCTACTGTCGTAGGTATTTTATTTAAGGCTACTGTTGCTACTTGGTTTATGAGTTTATGGATTACATTAGCTTATCAAATCATTACTTGTGGTATTCAAGCTGCAAGAAAGAAAACAGTAACTGGTCTTAAAATTCATCCTATTATTATTAACTTTGTAGTTGGAGTATTTATTTCGTTATTGTTCTTGGTATGGCAGTAATTAATCTTCGAAATGTTGTAGCGCTCGGTGTGCTTGAAGATGGTGTATATCCGAGTGTTTATAATGGCCAAACCGGAGAATATATTGGTACAGTAGATGGTGAAGGTGCTGGTGTTAAAACAGTTCCTACATTATATATGTACTATCGAAAGAACGGCCACCTATATTTATATAGGACAAAGGAGAGGATTGAAATAGACTTAACTAATGTAACTGCTTACGATAATAGTGCTCTATTTAAGCTAACTGAAAAATCTGATATTAGTTCTGCAAAGATTACTGAGTTTGAATCTCGAAATATTGATGTAGGGCATTATGAATATAAAGTTCCGTGGGTTAAATCAACTCAACAATATCTTTATATACTTGTACCGATTGTTCGTTCTATACATACAATTACAGTACAAGGTATCATAAGTAATCAGATATTCACTCTTACTGGTATTTATGTTCACGAGGGTAAATCTTGGTGGATTTATCGGACGAATGTAAAGACCAATTTTGATTTTAATGATGCTGTTAATGAGATTCTTGATGTTCAAGTATATGTTCGTGAGCTTACAGCAGAGGACTTAAATCCTGTTGAACAACTTACAAAACTTTTATTTGAACATATTAATAATAAGTTTAATCCTCATGAGGTAACAAAAGAACAAGTTGGTCTTGGCAATGTTGATAACACTGCCGATATGGATAAACCTGTATCTCGACCTCAAAAAGAGTACATTGATGCTCTTGAAAATAGGGTTAAAGGTTGGTTCAAACAGTTGAATGTTTGGATTAACAATCATGTTGCAGAAGTTAATAAGAAGTTTCAAGATGTTTGGGCTGCTATAAACAAGAAACTTGATAAAGAAGATTACGAGAATGATAAAGATAATTTCAATGCTCATATTCGTAATTATGATAACCCTCATAGAGTTACTGCCGCACAAGTTGGTTTACCAACTGCCGCAAGTGATATTGAGAAATTAAAACAAAAAGCTCAAGAACTTCAAGGTTTGCTTATTAATAAACAAGATAAAACTTCTGAAGAACTTGTTACTGATAATAAACGTATTGTAGATGCTATTAATGAGATTTATGGTATTGTTGTAGAACATAATAATCATGTTCGTAGCAACAGTATTAATCAAATTGAAGTTACAAGTGAGATTCCTACTACGTTTGAAGATGGTACACTTTGGATTCGTATTCCTCGAAATGAAGAAGATTATATAACAATTAAGATTGAAGCTGTTCCGGTTGATTCTACTATACGAATGATTAATTCGGAAGGTAAAGAATCAGCAGGTGTTGGAAGCGCAAGTCTTGAATGTTTAATTCAAAGTCGTTTACATTATATTGTAGAAAAAGAGAATTACATTACAAAAGATGTTTATGTCGATGTAGGTGTTGAAGATACGACAATTAATGTTGTTCTTACACCTAAGACTAAAAAGACATTAACTGTAAATGCAACTCCTGATAATGCTTTAATTGTATTTACTGATAAACCTTCTAATGTAATTATTGCTCAAGGTACTGGTACTCTTACATATGAAACTTATGACCCGCGTGATATTTTAATTCAGGTTGGTGCAAGTGGATATGAAACTTATGAAGAGCGTATTACATTAGATGAGAATATAATTCGTGATATTACTCTTACAGCTCTACCGGTTGAACAAGGTGCTGTAAGTCTTACGGTGGTCGATAGCGAAACAAAGGCCAAAATAGCCGCATACGTCTATGATAAGGACACGGGTGGTATATTAGGTCAAGTCACAAAAGATACGCCGCTACAACTCACCGGAGATATCAATACGAGCCGAATTTTAAGGTTTGTTTCGTCGGGTTATATAGAGGTTGAACAACTGGTAACTTATGCAATTCCTACCGCAGAAGTTACTGTTGAAATGGATAAAGTTCCAGTTCAATCTGGTACTATCTATGCAACTGCTGTAAATACTGAATCTACTGTTTTAGACGGTGTTACGTTTGAGTATAAACTCAGTACTGAAAGTAGTTGGAAACCTCTTGGTAATGATGAATCGACCACTGGTAAATCTGAGGTTGTTACAGCTCCAGTTGGAACAAGTGTTGATTTCCGAGCTTCTAAAACTGGTTATATAACTAACACTGGAACTGGTGTTATTACTAATAGTGAATCGAGTGTTACTATTGTACTTGAAGAGGTTCCGCCTGAACCTACAACTAAGGAGTATTACATATATGTAGGTGATAGTGAAACACATCAGCCTATTCAAGGTGATACAACTGCTTATTTGTGGGTTACTGATAATTGGGTTGAACAAACTCTTAGCGGTTCTGTCAAAGGTTTTAATTATACTGGTGAACCCGGTAGTACTATTAAAGTTAAATTTGAATCGGTTGGTTATAATACATTAGAACAAGATGTTACATTACCGACTGATGGTGTTGAGCCTATTCAAATAGGTTTATTAATGGTTAAGGAAACTCCTCCCGAACCTACTACTAAGGAATATTTTGTATTCGCTGTTACTGAAAAGAACGCACCTGTTGAAACAGTTACTGCTGCTTCTGTATTAGTTAATGATGAATGGATTCCTCAAGATTTACGAACTGTTGTAGCAAGTATCGGATTTAGCTATACTGCTATACCGGGAACTGTTATTAAAGTCAAATTTGTTGCTACTGGATTTATTACTGAAGAAATTGATGTTACTCTTCAAACTGAAAGTGATGAATCTTTAATCATACCTGTTACTCTTCGTTTTGAGGACGGTATTGATTATATGCAAATCGAAGGTGACGGTACTAAACATCCTATATTTAGGGCTGGTAATGTCGAATCTAATTAACGGTTTAATGATATGAAAGAATCAGTAATTCGCAAAGTATTTTGTGCCTTAAACTGGCCTCCGAAAACTGGTGCTTTTCAGAAGTTAATTACTTTTGTAGTTGAAGGTTTAGCCACTAAGGCTGAATCTTCAACTGTTCAACAATTACAAACAAAAGTAGAAACTCTTGAAAGTACTGTTAATACATTGCAAGAAACTGTTACTACTTTAAGTGGTAAAGTAAGTACATTAGAGAGTAATTATACTTCTTTGGAAAGTCGTGTAACTGCTCTTGAAACACCACAAGGTTAATATTAATCTACAACTATGGCACAACTTAATCTTCTTGAACGAGCTACGGAAGCTGTCGTAATGCTTAATGGTAATCGTCGGCAGGTTCTTGATATGTGGCTTAATGGTAAAAAAGTTTGGCCAATAGATGAACCTGTTGTAGAATTAGCTGTTGATAAAACTCTTGTTATTCTAAATAAAGATAATAATTATCATGATACCATAACTGTTTTCGCAAGTGATACAGTTGAATGGGAATTTGGTAATTAGTTTGTTATTATAGTTAATCGACCAAAAAAAAAACAAATGGCAACTATTCCGAGTTATTTATCATGGGTTCCTAAAACTGGTACTGGAAATGCACAGATTAAGATTAATTCTGTGAATCCTTATACCGGTCGTGCAGATAGAAGCACTGAAGTTTCCGGTAAGATTGTCGGAAAGACTAACGCAGTTACAGTTACGGTTCTTGAAAAGGCTGCTGACGAATTTATTACTCCCGATGGTTTAACTATTAATGTTGCTAAAGGTGGTGAAACAATTCATGTAACTGGTAAGTCTAACTCGAAACTTCTTACGTTTACATGGAAAACTAACTTCGGTATTGCAAATGTAACATCATTTAAAGTTAATGGTAGTACAGCAGCTACTTCTGGTACTGCTATTACTGGTGACCCCGGTGCTACTGGAGAATATACTTATGATGTTACTGTTGTTGTACCGAAGAATGAAACTATTAAAGCTCGTTCTGCAACTCTTGAAATCAAGGGTGGAGGTGCGAGTGTTGTTAAAACTATTACTATTACTCAGGCTCTTGGTGACAGCTATCTGTATCTCAATTCGCAGGGTACAACTACCGCAACTGTTACTATTCCGAAGGGTGGTGGTGCGCAGACTCTGAGGGTTCTGTCTAATGACGAATGGACATTCGAACCTGCTGAATAAATTAATTAATCATTTATGAGTGTTATCACTAATAAATGGAATGACGGGAGTGGAGATTCAATTAATATTGAATCTCCCTCTTTTCAAGGAAATCAGACTGTTAAAATTTCATCACCTGTTCAAAAGGGTACTTCTAAAAGAAGTATGAAGTTTATTGGAAAGTGTAAAAAAGATTCCAGTAAACAAGTTATTCTTACCGTTGAACAAGAAGCATCAACTTATACATATGATTTAATATTAAGTAGTGATAATACTGAAATTGCCGCAAAAGGTGGAACTGCAACTATTACAGCTGTACTTAAAACATATCGTAATGGTAATTTAGTTAGTACAGATAATGTTACGCCAGTTCTATCAGGAAGTGCTACTGGATTTTCTATATCTGGTACTAAGGTTACTGCAAGTAATCGAACTACAACTGTTGGTAGTAGAAGAAGTATTGTTGTAACTGGTAAATATTCAAATACATTTGATGGTCAAACAGTATCATCAACTATTACTATTTATCAAGAAGCCAATGAGGCTTCTTATGGTGCTTTAACAGGTGGTTCTGTTTTAGCATCTGATATTCCTGCAAGTGGTGGAACTTCTTCGACCAGTGTTACTAATATGTCACAGACAATTAGTTATACATCTGGTTCGACTCGTGCTGGTACAGTTACCTATTCAAAAACAGATGAGATTACAGTTTCTTCTCTTGGAACTACAGTTAAGGCAAGAACTAAGGTTGGACAAGTTACTGTAATTTATACTGGTGAGGGTGGTGCAACTGCCAATAAAACTGTTGATATTTATCAAGCTGAAAATAAAGTAACTAATAATAATTACAATCCTCGAATTACTGCTTACGGAACTCCTACTATAAGTATCGGTAGTGGTTTAACAGCGGCTGGTGGTTCTGCGACTGTAACTGCTTCTGTTACTAATACTGAAACTTATAATGCTTTGTATAGTTCTGGTGCTATTGGCCCGAATCAAACACGAAGCGTTGGTGGTAGTTTATTAATTTCTATGACTGCTAACGGTAATAGTAGATTTAGTTTATCTGGAAATACGATTACTCATAGTAGTATGGGAACTAATGAAACTACTGATACTATTACTATAAAAGTTGTAAATGACGGAGATAGTTCTAAATCAGCTACGGCTTCTAAAAGTATAACAAACAGTAAAACTGTTAAATCTACTTCTGGTGGTATTTATACATATGGTGATGTAATAGCTGGTACAGTAACAAATGGTATTATCCCTGCAAGTGGTGGTTCTGCTACTGCTACAGCTGGAAATGGTACTCAAAGTTGGAACAAGTCTGCTACTATTACTACTTACCAATATGATTCTGGTTCTACAAAAGATGTTACAACTGAAAATGCTTCAAGTGGTGTAGATGAGGTTGTACCAAATGTTGCATATATTGAAGCTACTGCATCTTCAAAAGGAGCTACTGTTTCTTCTCAAACTACTGTAAAAAGTCAAATTGTTATTTGGTTAGCTAATGGTAAATCTGCATTTAGAATAATGTATATTTATCAAGCGGCCAATGAAATTGTTTCTTATAATTACACAGAATGGGAAATTGTTCTTAGAGCTAATCCTACAACAATTCCAGCATCTGGTGGAACTTCACAACTTACAAATAGTGCTACACGAGATAGAATACCTGTTTATACATCAGGTGCTACTGGAAGTAGTACTACTATATCTTCAATTCCTTCATTGAGTATTAGTGGAGATGGATTTACATTAGCTAATAATATTGTTACAGCATCTAAAAACAATGTTGGAGCTCGAAGTTGTACAGTAACAGCATCAAGAGAAGGAGCTGTTTCACAAACTATTACTATTACTCAATTAGCTGGGCCTGATGGTATTGGTTATATGCAGATTGAAGGTAATGGTGTTGACCACTATATTTTCCAAGTTGGTCGTACGCCAAATACTCGTTCTAATGATGTTCAAACTTTATCAGAAGAACCTGCTGAAGTTGCAACAGAAACTAAATCTGAAAGTTTGTTTGCTAAAATTAAACGTATTGTTACTAATCTTAATTAATCAAAAATTATGGCTTTATCCAAATCTGCTTTGAAAGCAAAATTTGTCACTGGTGCTATACCAACTCAAACTGATTTTGCCAACCTTATTGATAAAATTCCCGTAGGGGGGGAGGGTCAAATAAAGACACTACTTTAACTACTTTTGATACTGAAAATCCTTATGTAAGGGGATATCGTTTTATTGTTCTTGATGATTCTTTAACATATCTGATATTTGGTTTATATAATGATACTGAAAGAGTTATACTTCCTTATATAGTAATTAAATGCCATACAGCAAACCCTATCGAACAGAGTGAATCTATTCCAGTTACTTATGCAATACTTACTGGAAATCAAATGATGAATTGGTATCTTGCAATGGGTGCTCAATTGCATGAAGTTGATGATGCAACTCTTATTAATAATATACCATCTGATTTGGTTTGGAATCCTATCAATAGCAATCCGAATGTTCGTGTTGTAGTAGATGGTAATAGTACATTTATTTTACATCCTGTTAAACAAGAAAATAACTGGTATGTTGGATATGCAATAGAACAGGTTGTTAATATAGGTCAAGGCAATGCTGTATATCGTTATCATCCTAATAATAATTCTCCAACTATTTGGAATAATGATGATAGTACCATAATTGCAGATTTAAGAAATATAAGCAAATTCAATAAAAAAGCATGGTAGATTCTAACTGAATAAATATCGGAGTCTACTATTATAACTAATAATCAACTTTAATATTTATTCAATATGGCAACTAAAAGTCAGCTTAAACAATATTTTGAAACAGGTAAAATACCTACACAAGCTCA
>OGCO01000260.1_pt1 | contig 89836 bp, 82 predicted proteins | sample 1570171 | NCBI WGS metagenome assembly OGCO01 (sample SAMEA4370583, study PRJEB24528) | human gut metagenome
CACACATTGCAGTCCCGGAAATGGAAGGTTTGGAAAAGGATTCTGTAGTGCTGTTAGAGCAGCTTAGAACTTTAGATAAAAGACGGTTGGAAAATTATGTATGTACGTTGAACCGGGTAGAAATGGAGAAAATCAATAAAGCAATCCGGAGAAGTACCGGGATACCGAAAATCATTGAAAAACCGTTGGTCGTGAGCCTGTGCAGAGTATGCGCAGGCAATTTTTATGATGTGCCGGGACATTATATCCGGAGGGTGAATCCGGAGCAGCGATATAAGGAATTATGTATGTTCTGCAATGTCCGGAATGGGTACGACTATTATATAGGAAGAAAGAACAAGTAACACGTAAAAGTCAAGTGTGCGATTTGAAAATTCGCACATTGGACGATGTAGACGAAAATGGATATCTTAGTGGTGTACCGTTTTTAGATGTTACACAGCTAAAAACTACCGGTAGTAAAGCGCAAAGATTAGGACGAGGAGGATAACGTCATGGCAATGATAGAGAATGAAATGGAAAAGAAAGTATATAAAGTAGAAGATGTTCAAAATTTGCTTGGGCTGGGACGCTCCAAGGCATATGAATTTATAGAAAATGTTTATTATGACAGAAAACCATTCCGGGTGTTGAAGATTGGCAGATCTTATCGTATCCCATGCAATTCTTTTGATAAGTGGCTGAATGGAGACGAGGAGAGAGAAAGAGTGAGAGCAGAATGAAACAGAAAGAAACGCAGCAGGAGACAATGTCAAAGGAAAAGAGAGTTGTCTTTTTTGAAGGAAAATCATGGTATCACAGAACCAAAGAGCTGCAGGACGATCTGACGACAAAATATGGGAAAAAAGGTGGCTTTGAAACGCCGGAAGAAGCAGAGAAAAGTTACTGGGAATATGAAAAAAGATACCAGAAGAAGCAGAGAAATCTCCAGATTGCAAAAATGCAAAAGACAGATGTGATGCTTGGGGATTATCTGGAATACTGGTTTGAAAATATTTTCAGTCCGAGAATTGAGACAACCACGAGAATGGTTGGAGCATATACCTTATATAATCTGATTCTTCCGAGTATGGAAGCGGATATCAAATTAAAATACATTTCAGTAGAGTATTTAGATGCTCTACTGGAACGTGTCGCAAAAATCTGTCCTTCAGCGGGAAATAAAGGGCGGGAGCTTTTGAGCATCGCCATGAAAGATGCAGCAGGAGATAAGTTCATAAGCTATAATCCAATGCCTGAGACAAAGCCATATCCGAGAGCAAAACCAAAGGTAAGGGTATTAAGCAAAGAAAAATTGAAGGTTTTTCTTGAAGCTGCCAGCAAGAATCCTTGGTATCTGGAAATTTTACTGGGACTGTTTTGTGGATTACGAAAAGGAGAAATTCTTGGATTGAAATTTCAGGATTTTGATTTTGAAAAACAGACCGTCAGAATTAGCAGACAGCTTGTTGGAAACCTGAAACTGAAAGAAAAAGAATTTACGGTTACGGAATATGCTGTTATTGAAAGGAATCCAAAGACTGAGAACAGCTACCGGATATTGAGAGTGCCAAAAGTGGTGATGCAGGAAGTAAAACGCAGACAGCAGTTGATTGAATTGCGAAAAACTGATCCAGGCATAGAATACAAGAATTTTGATTATGTATGTTGTCAGGAAAATGGCGAACCCCGATCATTAACGGCAATGAATCAGGCACTTACGAAAATCTGTAACAGAAATGGATTGGCAAATATCACCGTACATGGACTCAGACATATGTTTGCGACCATTTTAATTGAGCTTGGAGTTCCATTGTTTAAAATATCTGGTCTGTTAGGTCATAGTTCCGTTCATACGACTTACGAATATTATTGTGAGATTATGGACGAGCAGGATAAGATTATTGCATTTGTAAATAATACATTTGTACCACAACGAACGGGAACGGAGGGATAGCCATGCATAAGACCTTTGATTTTAAGAAATATGTAGAATATAAGGTCTATTCGGTGACAACAATCAAAAATGGATATGGATTTCGTGTGTTGCTGACGTTTGCAGACGAAAGTACAAAGACACAGCAACATGCGGGATTCACAACCAAAAGAGAAGCTAATGCATTTCGTGATGAAGTAATCGGACAGCTACATACCGGAACCTATATTGTGTATGGAAAAATCCGGGTAGAGGAGTTTATGATCTTCTGGTTGGAAGATATTATGCGTCCCCGAATAACAGACGACACTTATACAACTTACAAAAGTGCCATTAAGAATTACATTGTTCCACAGATTGGAAAGATGTATATGTCTACACTAAATCAGGGGTATATCAGAAAATTATATAATGCAGTTGCAGAGAAGTATGAATCAGTTGCGAAAAATGTCAGGACGATCATGAAAACATCATTGGAGTATGCATTTAACAAAAATGTACTGGCAACAAATCCAGCGAAGGGAATCAATTTACCGAAGAAAATAAAAAAGACAGAGTATCGTGTCCTGAAAATTGACGAGAAGAAAACATTGACACTTCCGCAGGTGCTTCGGTTGATTGAGGCAAGCAAGGAGACACCGATTCATATGCAAATTCTGTTTGCGGTATTGATGGGACTTAGAAGAAGTGAAATAAATGGTCTGAAATACAGTGATGTCGATTACATTCACAGGACGTTGAGAGTAGAGCGTCAGTTGGGAAAGAAGCCAAACAGTAAAGCAGAAGACTGTGCACCTAAGATGCTGACAAAGCAGGAAATTAAAACAAAAACACCTGCTGGTGTGCGTGAACTTCCAATACCGGATTATGTATTTGAAGCCATTCTGGAAGAACGGAAAACTTATGAGAAGAACCGCAGACGCAGACCAAAAGAGTTCCGGGACTGGAATTATATTTGTTGTTCTACATATGGGAATCCAAGGAGTAAAGGCTTTCATCAGAAATACTATAAAGACTTGTTGAAATCCTTGGATTTGCCTGATATTCATTTTCACCAGTTGAGAAATACCTATGCAACTATTTTGCTGAAGAATAGCTTTAATTCAAAAGGTGTTTCGCATTTATTGGGACATGCCAAGGAAATCATATCAGTAGATGTCTATGGAGATACGCAGGAAATCATAGAAGACTGTCTGGATGTATTGGAACCATTTATTGAAGAAGTTATTCCAAAAGAGCGGAAAGATCAGTATTATGATTATTCAGAAGTGATTGAAATAGACTTAATCCTGAAGGAATATTTCAACGCAGCATGATAAAAAATAGAATAGTAGTAAGAGAGAAAAGTACAAATAAGAATCGAACATTTGTACTTTTTTCTTGCCTTCATCTATATACTTTCAAAAAAATGTCTGATATAATAGGGACTGTTACAAGAACAAACAGTAAAAATATGACAGAACCGGAGCCTGGTATCATCAGGTATTTCCGAGTGCTGTTTTATCCGCAAAAATCAGTTTTGTGACTTTTATTCGTAACGAGGTGAAAAGGACATCTATTCACCATAAAATAAGCTTTTCGTTACGAATCTGGATACGAATTTTTGGCTGATAATGATCATAGTAAAAGTCACAAATGGAGGGATTTACCATGAATGAGTTCAAATTAAAAGCCCCATATAAGCCAACCGGAGACCAGCCACAGGCGATAGCAGAGCTTGTGAAAGGGTTCAAGGAAGGCAATCAATGCCAGACTTTACTAGGGGTTACGGGTTCTGGAAAAACTTTTACGATGGCAAATGTGATTCAGCAATTACAGAAGCCGACACTTGTCATCGCTCATAATAAGACGTTAGCGGCTCAGTTATACGGAGAGTTCAAGGAGATGTTCCCCGAGAACGCGGTAGAATACTTTGTTTCCTACTACGACTACTACCAGCCGGAAGCTTATGTTCCGTCATCCGACACTTACATTGCCAAGGACTCTGCCATCAACGATGAGATCGACAAGCTCCGCCACTCTGCGACAGCAGCGCTTTCTGAGCGGAATGATGTCATCATTGTGGCAAGTGTGTCCTGCATTTACGGACTGGGTTCGCCGATTGATTACAAGGAGATGGTGATTTCACTTAGACCGGGCATGATCAAAGACAGGGATGAAGTTCTGAAGAAGTTGGTTGAGATCCAGTATGACCGCAATGATATGGATTTCAAGCGTGGAACGTTCCGGGTGCGAGGAGATGTGGTTGAGATTTTCCCGGCGTATTCGGAAAAAATTGCATACAGAGTTGAATTTTTCGGTGATGAGATAGACAGAATAACAGAGATTGATACATTGACCGGTGAAGTGTTGAATGTGATCGGGCATGTGGCAATTTTCCCGGCATCTCATTATGTAGTGTCCAAGGAGAATATGGAGCGTGCCATCAGGGAGATTGAAGAAGAACTGGAGCAGCAGATCCGTTATTTTAAAGGGGAAGATAAGCTTCTGGAAGCACAGCGTATTTCTGAGAGAACGAATTTTGATATAGAAATGATGCGAGAGACAGGATTTTGTTCCGGAATTGAAAACTATTCGAGGCATCTGACCGGGCAGAAAGCAGGGGAGCCGCCATGTACATTGATTGACTATTTTCCGGATGATTTTCTGATCATGATCGACGAGTCGCATAAGACGATTCCACAGATTGGAGCCATGTATCACGGCGATCAGTCGAGAAAGACAACATTGGTAGATTATGGATTCCGTCTGCCATCGGCAAAGGATAACAGACCGCTCAGCTTTGGGGAATTTGAAAGTAAGATTGACCAGGTACTGTTTGTATCGGCGACACCGGGAGAGTACGAGGAGTCTCATGAACTGCTGCGGGCAGAGCAGGTAATCCGACCGACAGGTCTTCTGGATCCGGAAGTAGAAGTGCGTCCGATCGAAGGACAGATTGATGATCTGATCAGTGAGGTAAATAAAGAAACAGCGAAGAAGAATAAGGTACTGATCACAACGCTGACAAAGCGTATGGCGGAAGACCTGACCGATTATATGCGGGAGCTTGGCATTCGTGTGAAATATTTACATTCGGATATTGATACTCTGGAAAGGACAGAGATCATCCGGGATATGCGTTTGGATGTATTTGATGTACTGGTTGGAATTAACCTGCTTCGAGAAGGTCTGGATATTCCGGAGATCACACTGGTAGCGATTCTGGATGCGGACAAAGAAGGTTTTCTGCGTTCGGAAACTTCACTGATCCAGACCATTGGCCGTGCGGCGAGAAATGCAGAGGGGCATGTTATCATGTATGCGGATAACATGACGGATTCGATGCGGATGGCGATTGATGAGACGATGCGCCGTCGTGAGATTCAGATGAAATACAATGAAGAACATGGAATCACGCCACAGACGATCAAGAAGTCGGTGCGTGATCTGATCAGTATTTCAAAGAAGGTTGCAGCAGAAGAGATGAAGCTGGAAAAAGATCCGGAATCCATGAGTGCGGCAGAGCTGGAGAAGCTGATCAAGAAGCTGGAAAAGCAGATGAAGAAAGCGGCAGCAGAGCTGAATTTCGAGGCGGCAGCAGAGCTGCGTGATAAGCTGATCGAGCTGAAAAAGCATTTGAATGAGATGGAGTAAAGCGAAGAGATAGAAGAGGAAGAACAGATGGCTGAAGAAAAGAAAGAACTGATAAAGATCAGAGGTGCGAACGAGCACAATCTGAAGAATCTTGATGTAGATATTCCGAGGAACAAACTGGTAGTACTGACCGGTCTCAGTGGTTCCGGCAAATCATCCCTTGCATTTGATACAATTTATGCAGAGGGACAAAGACGATATATGGAATCTCTGTCTTCTTACGCAAGACAGTTCCTTGGGCAGATGGAGAAGCCGAATGTAGAAAGTATTGAAGGGCTTTCACCGGCGATTTCCATCGACCAGAAGTCTACGAACCGCAATCCGAGATCCACAGTCGGAACCGTGACGGAGATTTACGATTATTTTCGACTGCTGTATGCAAGAATCGGGATTCCGCATTGTCCGAAGTGTGGAAGAGAGATCAAGAAGCAGACGGCAGATGAGATGACCGATCAGATCATGGCACTTCCGGAAGGAACAAAGATCCAGCTGATGGCACCGGTTGTGCGGGGGAGAAAAGGAACCCATGTCAAGCTTCTGGACAGAGCAAAGAAAAGCGGTTATGTCCGTGTAAGGATTGACGGAAATATGTATGAGCTTTCCGAAGAAATCTCATTGGACAAGAATATAAAACATAATATTGAGATTGTTGTAGACCGTCTGGTTGTCAGACCGGGGATTGAAAAAAGACTTGCAGATTCCATAGAAAGTGTATTAAGTCTTGCGGAGGGGCTTCTGGTTGTGGATGTGATCGGAGGGGAACCGCTGAATTTCAGCCAGAATTTTGCCTGCCCAGACTGCGGAATCAGTATTGATGAGATCGAGCCGAGAAGCTTTTCATTTAACAATCCATTTGGTGCCTGCCCGGTATGTTTCGGACTCGGATATAAAATGGAGTTTGATGAAGACCTGATGATTCCGGACAAATCACTCAGCATCAATGAAGGAGCAATCGTGGTGACAGGATGGCAGTCTTGTACCGATAAGAGCAGTTTTACTCATGCGATTCTGGAAGCACTCTGCAAGGAATATCATTTTGACCTGGATACGCCGTTTGAACAGTATCCGAAAGAAATCCAGGATGTTTTACTTCGTGGGACTAATGGAAAAGAAGTCAAGGTCTATTATAAAGGACAACGCGGGGAAGGAATCTATGACGTTGCATTTGACGGACTGATCCGGAATGTGGAGCGAAGATACCGTGAAACGGGATCGGAGACTATGAAAGCAGAATATGAGAGTTTTATGCAGATCACACCTTGCCGAGAATGTGGCGGACAGCGACTGAAAAAGGGCGCACTTGCGGTAACGGTCGGAGATAAAAATATTTCAGAAGTAACAGCAATGTCGATTGAACGGCTTCAGCGGTTTATCAGCAGTCTGGAACTGTCAAAGACGCAGCAGATGATCGGCGGACAGATATTAAAAGAGATCAAAGCGCGCCTGCAGTTTCTTTTGGATGTGGGTCTGGAATATCTGACACTTGCCCGTGCAACAGGAACTCTTTCCGGTGGAGAAGCACAGAGAATCCGGCTTGCGACGCAGATCGGTTCCGGTCTTGTGGGTGTGGCTTATATTCTGGATGAGCCAAGTATCGGTCTGCACCAGAGAGATAATGACAAACTTCTCGCAACACTCAAGCATCTCCGTGATCTTGGAAATACACTGATCGTGGTTGAGCATGATGAAGATACCATGTTTGCGGCAGACCAGGTAATCGATATCGGACCGGGAGCCGGAGAACACGGTGGAGAACTGGTTGCCCAGGGAACGGCACAGGAGATCATGAAAGTAGAACGGTCGATCACAGGTGCATATTTAAGCGGAAAGATCAAGATCCCGGTTCCGGAAACCCGCGCAGTTCCGACCGGCTGGATCAAAGTTGTAGGTGCAGCAGAGAATAACCTGAAAAATATTGACGTGAAGTTCCCACTTGGCGTGATGACCTGTGTAACCGGCGTATCAGGTTCCGGTAAGAGTTCATTGGTGAATGAAATCCTTTACAAGAGTATGGCGAAAAAGCTAAACCGTGCCCGTGTGATTCCTGGAAAGTATAAGCGGATTGAAGGACTGGAAATGCTGGACAAAGTGATCGACATTGACCAGTCTCCAATCGGAAGGACGCCAAGATCCAATCCGGCGACATATACCGGAGTATTCGACCTGATCCGGGATCTGTTTGCGGCAACCGCGGATGCGAAGGCGAAAGGCTATAAAAAAGGAAGATTCAGCTTTAACGTCAAGGGCGGACGCTGTGAAGCGTGCAGCGGAGATGGAATCATCAAGATTGAGATGCATTTCCTTCCGGATGTATATGTGCCGTGTGAGGTATGCGGCGGAAAGCGCTACAACCGTGAGACACTGGAGGTAAAATATAAAGGAAAAAGCATTTATGATGTTCTGAATATGACGGTAGAAGAGGCGCTTCATTTCTTTGAAAATGTACCGAGTATCCGTAGAAAAATGGAGACACTTTACGATGTAGGACTTTCTTATATCCGTCTTGGCCAGCCGTCTACAACTCTTTCCGGCGGTGAAGCACAGCGGATCAAGCTTGCAACTGAACTGAGCCGGAGAAGCACTGGGAAGACAGTGTACATTCTGGATGAACCGACAACCGGACTTCATTTTGCAGATGTGCACAAGTTGACGGAAATCCTGCGCAGACTCGCGGCAGATGGCAATACGGTTATCGTGATCGAACATAATCTGGATGTGATCAAGACAGCAGATTATATTATCGATATCGGACCGGAAGGCGGTGACAAGGGGGGCACAGTTGTTGCGTGCGGTACACCGGAAGAAGTGGCAGAAAACCCGAATTCATATACAGGGAAATACATCAAAATGATGCTGGACAGAAAATGATACAGAAATCTTAAAAAATCCTGAACTTGAAAAAAAGACTTCCTATTTATTAAAGATTTGATTATAATAAGGTGAGTATGTGAAAGGGGAATCGTGATGTCAATAGATTTAGGAATTGATTTAGGAACAGCAAGTATCCTCGTTTATGTGAAAGGAAAGGGAGTTGTACTGAAAGAACCTTCAGTCGTTGCCTTTGACAGAGATACCAATATGATAAAAGCAATCGGTGAAGAAGCAAGGCTGATGCTTGGAAGGACACCGGGGAACATTGTTGCGGTAAGACCTCTCAGACAGGGTGTTATTTCCGATTACATTGTCACAGAAAAAATGATCAAATATTTTGTTCAGAAAGCATTGGGAAAGCGTACATTTAAGAAGCCGAATATCAGTATCTGTGTGCCAAGCGGTGTTACAGAGGTTGAAAAAAAGGCAGTAGAAGAGGCTGCTTTTGCAGCCGGTGCGCGGGAAGTACATTTGATTGAGGAACCGGTTGCGGCGGCAATCGGAGCCGGAATAGATATTTCAAAACCATGCGGCAACATGATCGTGGATATCGGTGGTGGTACATCCGACATTGCGGTAATTTCCCTTGGAGGAACTGTTGTGAATACATCATTAAAAGTTGCAGGTGATGATTTTGATGAAGCAATCGTCCGTTATGTCCGGAAAAAGCACAATCTGCTGATCGGAGACAGGACAGCAGAAGACATCAAGATCAAGATCGGAACGACATATCCTCTTGTAGAAGATGAATCAATGGAAGTAAGGGGACGAAATCTGGTAACAGGATTGCCAAAGACGGTTACGGTAACGGCTTCTGAGACCGAAGAAGCACTGCATGAGACTACAAGTCAGATCGTCGAAGCAGTCATTGGGGTTCTGGAGAGAACACCGCCGGAACTTTCCGCGGATATTCTGGATCGTGGAATTGTACTGACAGGTGGAGGTGCGCTGCTTCGCGGGCTGGAAGAACTGATCGAAGAAAAGACAGGCATCAATACGATGACAGCGGAAGACCCGATGAAGGTTGTTGCAATCGGTACCGGTCAGTATGTGGAGTTTATGAACGGAAAAAAAGATTTCTAGTGATAAGCACATGAGAAGGCTGTTTCTGTAGAGAGACAGCCTTTTTAAAAAGGAAAAAGTATGGAAACAGTAAAAGGTTACGTAGAACACATTGTATTTCGCAATGAAGACAATGGATATACCGTATTTAATTTGAATAATGATGATGGCGATCTGACCTGTGTCGGAAACTTTAACTATTTATCAGAGGGAGAGTTGGTTGAGGTGAACGGAGAATATGTGGTTCACAGTGTATATGGAACACAGCTCCGAGTGCTCAATTATGAGATCAAAGCACCGGAAGATCTGCTTTCGATTGAACGCTATCTGGGATCAGGGGCGATCAAAGGGGTTGGTGCATCTCTTGCCGGCAGGATTGTGAAAAAATTCAGGGAAGACACCTTCCGGATCATCGAAGAAGAACCAGAAAGACTTGCGGAGGTGCGTGGGATCAGCGAACGTATGGCAAGAGAGATCGCTGTACAGGTAGAAGAGAAAAAAGATATGCGGAAGGCAATGATCTATCTTCAGAAATTTGGGATTTCGACGACACTTGCAGCAAAGATTTATCAGTTTTACGGTCCGAAGACCTATCAGGTACTGGAAGGAAATCCATACCAGCTTGCAGATCAGATTCAGGGGATCGGATTTAAGATCGCTGATGAAATCGCAACGAAGATCGGCATTCATTCAGACTCGGATTTCCGTATCCGGAGTGGTATTTTTTATACCTTACAGCAGAGTGTTGCCGAAGGGCATGTCTATCTGACAAAGGACGTGTTGCTTCGTCGGGCATCTGCACTTCTGGAAGTGGAGATTAAGGATATTGAGAAATACCTGATGGATCTGTCGATGGAAAAGAAGATCGTACTCAAAGAATCTGAAGAAGGTCTGCGGGTATACGTGTCCCACTTCTATTATCTGGAACTCAATACCGCGAAAATGCTGCATGATCTGAATCTGGAATATGAAGAAGCCAATGTAGTGATCGAAAAAAAGATCCATCAGATTGAAAAAGAAGCCGAAATGCAGCTTGATGAGAAGCAGGAAAATGCGGTCATGGCGGCTGTACGGAATGGAATTATGATTCTCACAGGAGGTCCTGGAACCGGAAAAACGACGACGATCAATGCCATGATCGAATATTTTCACAGTGAGAATATGGAAATTATGCTGGCAGCACCAACCGGGCGTGCCGCAAAAAGAATGACAGAGGCAACCGGATGGGAAGCGCAGACAATCCACCGGCTTCTGGAGGTGAACGGTAATCCGGAGGAGGATGAGAACCCGAACCGGAACGGATTTGCAAGAAATGCAGACAATCCACTGGAAACCGATGTGATCATCATCGATGAGATGTCTATGGTAGACCTGCCTCTGATGAATGCACTTCTTACCGCAATTGTACCGGGGACAAGGCTGATCCTGGTAGGGGACTGTAACCAGCTTCCATCAGTAGGCCCGGGAAGTATTTTGAAGGATCTCATCGCATCGGAATGTTTTCCGGTTGTCATGCTGACCCGGATTTTCCGACAGGCACAGGAGAGTGATATTGTGGTAAATGCACATAAGATCAACCGGGGAGAACCGGTCCTTTTGGATAATAAAAGCCGGGATTTCTTCTTCTTGAAAAGACAGGATCCGAATGTGATCATCAGTGTTCTGCTGACACTGATCCAGAAGAAGCTTCCCAAATATGTCAATGCAAAACCATATGATATCCAGGTACTCACACCGATGCGGAAAGGACTGCTGGGAGTGGAAAGGCTGAACAGTATTTTGCAGGAGTATTTGAATCCACCGGAGCCGGGAAAAGCGGAAAAAGAATATGGCGATCACAAATTCCGCGTGGGCGACAAGGTGATGCAGATCAAGAATAACTATCAGCTTGAATGGGAGATCACAACCAAGTATGGACTGACGGTGGATAAAGGGATGGGAATTTTTAATGGCGATATGGGAATTGTCACCGAGATCAATACATATACTGAAACACTGGAAGTTGAATACGATGAAAAGAGAAAAGTAAAGTATCCGTTTGAATTGCTGGAAGAACTGGAGCTTGCCTATGCGATCACCATTCACAAGTCGCAGGGAAGCGAATATCCGGCGGTTGTCATCCCTCTTCTGAGCGGACCGAGACAGCTGTTTCACAGGAATCTTCTTTACACGGCAATCACAAGAGCCAGAAAATGTGTGACAATTGTCGGAAATGACCAGACCTTCCAGGAGATGATCCGGAATACCAATGAACACAACCGGAATACCAGTCTGGCAGAACGGATCCGGGAGTTCTGCGGATAGTTACACAGAAAAAGTAGAAAATCAAATCCGAAAAGCGGATGGAAAACTTAAAAAAGGTCAAAGAAACAATTCTGGAACTAATTTATCCCTCAAAATGTCCGTTTTGTGGAGAAATTGTAAGTGCAGGAAAGAAACATTCTATGGAACACAATGGAATCTGCAAGGCGTGCCGTGAAAAACTTCCTTATATTGGTGAAGTAAGATGCATGTGCTGTGGAAAGCCTTTGACAGATCCGGCTGAAGAATATTGCTATGACTGTACCAGGCAGAAGCATCTTTTTGTTGATGGCAGAAGTCTCTGGGTGCATAAAGATGCAGTGGAAAATGCAGTTTATGCAATGAAATATCAGAACCGGAGGATTTACGGACAAACGTTCGGAAAAGAAATGGCAGAGCATTTTCTTCCTTATCTATGGGAAAGAAAGATCACCTTGATCGTGCCGGTTCCGCTGCATTCCCGGCGAAAAAGAAAGCGGGGATTTAATCAGGCAGAAATTGTAGCAAAGGTATTATCAAAAAATACCGGAATTGCTATGGATGCAGGTGCTGTTAAGAGAATTAAGGCGACTAGTCCTCAGAAAGAGCTGGGCGATAAAGGGAGAAAACGAAATATCAGGGGAGCATTTGCAGTGCAGAAAAATGTAAAAGGAGAAAATATCGTTTTGATCGACGACATTTATACGACAGGAAGTACCTTAGACGAGGCGGCGAGAGTGCTTAAAAAGGCAGGAGCTGAAAAGGTATACTTTTTGACGGTAAGTATTGGACAAGGAATCTGATATTTGTTATACTGAAAGTAATGCATATACGAATAAAACGTATGAGGTGACAAAATGTTAAATGAAAGCAAAGTTAAGCTGATGACAAGGATGGCGATGTACGAAAGCAAACAGGGAGAGGAAGATTTTAAGATCAGTTCTTATTATAAGAAAGATTACCGGAGCTTTCACACCATTGCTACGATCATATGGGTCACGGTCGGCTATGCTGTTGCAGTGGGAATCGGAGTTATTGCTTTTCTGGATGAACTGATGAAAAATCTGAATATGCAGTTTCTTGTGATGCTTGTGGCAGCTGTGATAATTGGATATCTGGTACTTGTTATTTTTTATGGAATCGTTGCTTCCCATTTTTACGGAACCAAACATGAAAAAGCAAGAAAGCGTGTGAAACAATTCAATCACGATCTTACAAGACTGAACAGAATGTATGAAAGGGAGAAACGATAATGAATGATCTGATAGTATGGAGAGATAAATTACAGGAATTATACGCGATGAAATCAATCTATATTGATAAAGCTGTGCAGTTTGTTCTGGCACTGGTTACATTTCTTATGATCAACCAGAATATTGGACTGATGAAAGCGGTGGCGACACCGGTTGTAGCGGTGGCACTGGCAGTAATCTGCACCTTTCTTCCACCGGTTGTAACGGCGTATGTGGCGGCAGGACTTGTAATTGTGCATCTGTTCAAACTGTCTATAGGAGTGGCAGCGGCAGCGGCACTGATCTTTGTGGTAATGTTTATCTTTTACTGCAGATTTACTCCGAAAAAGGCACTTCTTCTGCTGGTCACACCGGTAGCATTTATGCTTCATGTTCCGTATGTGGTGCCGGTTGCCTGTGCGCTTGTACTTGGACCGATTTCAGCAGTACCGGTTGGATTTGGAACGATCATTTACTATATGATCGAATGTGTGAGAACTTCGGCAACAGCGATCACCAGTGCGGATGGAATTACCAGGCAGATTTCGCTGTTTGTGAAGACGGTATTCCAGGATAAGACTCTGTGGATCACTGTGATCGCATTTATTATCTCTATTTTTGTGGTGTATACAGTGCGCCGGCTTTCGGTAGATCATGCGTGGAAAATCGCAGCAGCATCCGGTGCGGTTGTGAATATTGTTGTAATTGTGATCGGAGATATTGTATTCGATATACATACCTCTTATAATATGCTGATCGTTGGAAATATTGCAGCAGTCGTGATTGGTTTTATCATGGAATTTTTCCTGTTCTCGGTGGATTATTCCAGAACAGAACGTCTCCAGTTTGAGGATGATGAATATTACTATTATGTAAAAGCCATCCCTAAGATTTCGGTGACAGCTCCGGAGAAGACGGTCAAACATATCAATGAGCGGAAAGAAACAGGTGAGATTGCGGGAACAGAGCCGGAGAGAAGACAGAGGTCGAAGAGTGGGCAGACGGAAAAACCGGCAGTACGCAAAACAAAAACGGCTTCTAAGGTAAAACGGCCAAAGAGTCCGGCAGTTCAGCGACCGACAAGAGTTGGGGGCAATACAGATGAAATCCTTCTTGCACAGAGCCTGAAGGAAGAACTGGATATTCAGAGCATTGTGGAAAATGAACTGAATAGCGATAACAAATAGGGAAATATTATAAAAACAGGGGTATAAATAACGGATAGAAAAAGGGGGTACACTGTTGAACACAGTATTAACACAGGTTTTAAAAGAATTTGTATCAGAATCGTGGTACTTCCCGCAGATCCGGGTAGTAGATGCTGTTGAGATACTGATTATTACATTTTTATTCTATCAGATTATTCTCTGGATAAAGAATACAAAAGCCTGGATGCTGCTGAGGGGGATTCTGGTTGTTGCATTGTTTATTCTGGTGGCTGCAGTTTTTAAAATGTATACGATTTTGTGGATTGCACAGAATTCGCTTCCGGTCATGGCAACCGCAGTCGTGATCATTTTCCAGCCTGAGCTCAGAAGAGCATTGGAAAAACTGGGGGAAAAACAATTTGTTCCCAATATGGTAGCATTGGATAAAAGAGGAAAAGATAATGTACGTTTCAGCCAGAAAACGATCGATGGAATCGTAGAAGCATCCTTTGCGATGGGAGCAGTGAAGACAGGAGCGCTTATCGTCGTAGAGCAGGCAATCATGCTGACAGAATACGAGAGTACCGGAATCGCGCTGGATTGTATTGTATCACCGCAGGTATTGATCAATATTTTTGAACACAACACACCACTTCATGATGGCGCGATCATTGTCCGTGGAGACAGGATCGTATCAGCGACCTGCTATCTTCCACTGTCAGACAATATGGGAATCAGTAAGGAGCTGGGGACCAGACATCGTGCAGCAGTCGGAATGAGTGAGGTGAGTGATGCTCTGATCGTCACCGTATCAGAAGAGACCGGGTATGTATCTGTAGCGATGGGCGGACAGCTTGTGCGCAATGTTACACCGGAATATCTGAAAAAACGTCTGGAATCTATCAGTAAGAAGAGTGTGGAGATCGGACGTTTGAAAAAAATATGGAAAGGATGGAGATCGCATGAAAAGGGCGTTGACTAAAAACTGGGGTCTTAAGTTGTTGGCATTTGTATTCTCTGTCCTTTTATGGATAATTGTTATGAATATTGAAGATCCGGTGGACGAACGGACATTTTCCGGAATCCAGGTGACAGTGACACATCCGGAAATCGTAACAAATCCGGGCAATACATATCAGATTCTGGATGACAGCAGGACGGTATCCGTAACAGTAAAGGCAAAACGTTCTATTTTAAATAAAATTAAAACTGATGATATCAGGGCAACAGCGGATATGAAGAATCTGGATGTCAGAACCAGATCCCTGATCCCGATCGATATATCGATCCCTTCTTATGCAGGAAGGTTTGAGGCAACTGCCAACCCGATCAATCTGCGAGTAAGCATTGAACTTGGAAAATCAGAGACTTTCCCGATCACTGCAACCAGTTCGGGAACACCAAGAGACGGATATCAGGTGGGTGAGCTGAAAGCAAATCCGGAGAAGATTAAGATCAGCGGGCCAGAATCAGTAATCGATTCAATCGATAAGGTGGTAGCACTTGTCGATGTTTCAGGACAGTCTAAAGATGAGGAAAAAGAAGCAGAGCTGATTCTTTATGATAACAATGGAAAGATCATAGATTCGACACAGATTGAGAATAACCTGGGAGACGAAGGACTGAAGGTAAAAATCACCATGCTTCAGACAAAGAGTATTCCGGTAGAATTTGATACTTCACTGATCGGTACTGCGAGTGGATATCATTTCAGCGGAATCAGTATCCAGCCGGAAAGTATTCAGATCGTAGGCACAGAGGAGCAACTGGAAACGGTGGATTCTATTGAAATTCCGGCAGAAGAGCTGGCAGAAGATGGTCTGGACCAGACAATAGAGAAGACAGTAGATATCGCCAATTATCTTCCGTACTGGGCAAAGACAGACCAGGACAGCGCAGGAGGCGTACCGATCGTTATAAAGATCCAGGTAGAGAAATTCGGAACTAAGACAGTCGAATTCCCATACAATTCCATTGCGCTGCTGAATGCACCAAAGGATTACAAGGTGTCATATGCAGAACAGGGCAATCTGGAAATTGTTGTGCGTGGTTCTAAAGAGGATCTGGATGATTTTACTCTTGAAAAAGGAAACGTGTCAATCAATCTGAACGATTGCAAGACAGCGGGAACCTATAATGTTCCGATTCAGGTTACACTTCCTGACGGAATTGAACTTGAAGATACGATCAATGTACAGATCACATTGACAAAGAGCAGTGGAGGAGAAAATGATCAGTAAAAAGGTAACGATCAAAAATCCGACGGGATTACATTTGAGACCGGCAGGACTTTTCTGCAAGATGGCACTGGAATATGAAAGTAAGATCACTTTTCATTACCGGGATACGGAAGGAAACGCGAAAAGTGTTCTGAGCGTGCTTGGTGCATGCATTAAGTCCGGAGATACGATTGAGATTGTGTGTGAAGGAAAAGATGAAGAAAAGGCACTTGAAGCGATGGTAGAACTGGTGGAGAGTGGGATTGGAGAATAGTAGGAGAAGCGTATCAGGAGGTATAGAAAAGATGAGCAAAGCTACATTAGTTGTTATGGCAGCTGGAATTGGAAGCCGTTTCGGAGGAGGAATCAAGCAGCTGGAGCCGGTAGGACCAAATGGTGAAATTATCATGGATTATTCGATCTATGATGCAATGGAAGCCGGATTTGATAAAGTGGTATTTGTTATTCGAAAAGATCTGGAAAAGGATTTTCGTGAAATTATCGGAAACCGGATTGAAAAGAAAGTTGAAGTTGCATATGCATTCCAGGAAGTTGATGATATTCCGGAAGCATTTAAAGAAAAATTTGCAGAAAGAACGAAACCGTGGGGAACCGGTCAGGCAATTCTCTGTTGCAAAGATGTAGTAGAAGAGCCATTCCTGGTAATCAATGCAGATGATTATTATGGAAAAGAAGCTTATGTGGAAGCTTATAAAGAACTTACGGCACTGGAAAAGCGGGCAGACAAGATGCAGATCAGCATGGTTGGATTTGTACTTAAAAACACACTTAGTGAAAATGGTGGAGTAACCCGTGGTGTGTGTAAGGTAGATGATAACCAGATGCTTACAGAGATTGTAGAGACATCTAATATTGTTAAGACTGCAAATGGTGCTGCCGTAGCAGAAGATGGTGTGGAAAAACCGATTGATGCGGATACACCGGTTTCTATGAATATGTGGGGACTCAGGCCAGAGTTCTTTGAAATTCTTGAAAAAGGTTTCGCAGAATTTGTAGCAGCACAGGAAGAAGGAAATCTGAAGGGAGAATATCTGCTCCCAACAATTATCGGCGATCTTCTGAAAGAAGAAAAAGTCGAAGTAAAAGTGCTGAAATCACATGATAAGTGGTTCGGGGTGACTTATAAAGAAGATAAAGAACTGGTTGTGAATGAAGTGAAGGCGCTGGTTGAAAAGGGATTGTATCCGGAGAAGTAAATATTGTGAGATACAGGAAAGGGTGAGCTACATGATTTGTAATTGTGGGGCTTGCCTTTTTATGAAATATGAGGGTATGGGAAAGGAAAAAAATGAGAGTAAGACAGAGAATTATTGTAACTTTATTGATTCTTGCAATGGGAACAATGAATGTAGGAACATTGTCAGTATATGCGGCAGAGACAGAGAACCAGAATGTGATAAAAGAAGAAAAAACAAAGCCGGAAAGTGAAGAAAAAGATGAGGAAAAACCTGTACAGAAAACTGAGGCAGACGAATCAACCGTGGACGGGTCAATAGAAGGAGGATCAATGGAGGATGAACCGGTAGTAGATGAATCGACAGAGGATGAATCTACTACCGATGAAGCAACGGGAGAGAATCCAGAGACTATACCAGAGGAAAAAACAACAGAAATTGCTCCAGAACAGCAAGGGGAAAAACAAGATGATAAAAAAGAAGTGGAACTTGCTAGTGGAGTATACAAAATTCAGTTAGAAGCTAATAAGAACTATGTATTGGATGTAGCGGGAGGAAGCACTGCAAATGAGGCAAATGTCCAGATTTACGTCAATAATGAAACAGATGCACAAAAATGGTATATTACAAAGGCGGAAGATGGATGGTATCGGATAAAAAATGTGCAATCTGGAAAATTGCTTTCCAGCAAATCTAAAGAAGCAAAAATTGGTGAAAATATTAACCAGAATCAGCAACAGGAATCATTTGGTCAACGATACAAGTTTTATGAGACGGGAAGTGGAAGCTGTTACATTACCACGGAGAGTGGAACTGTACTGGATGTATCAGCAGGAAGAATTGCAAATTCATCCAATGTGCAACTCTATGGATTAAATAAAACGGTTGCACAAAAATGGTGTTTTGCGAAAGCAAGATCGACATTTGGTGAAGATGCAGAGAAGCAGATTGCAGATGGTTATTATACGATCAATATGAAAACGGCAGGTAACTTGGGTTTTGATGTCGCAAATTACAGTAATGCAAACGGTGGAAATGTACAGTTGTGGGGACAAACACCGAATGCGGCACAGATTTTCTATATTAGTAAAAATAAAGATGGTTGGTATACAATCAAGAATTTTGCGTCAGGGAAAGTGTTGGATGTGTCAGCAGGGAAAAATGCAAATGGAACAAATATCCAACAATGGGATGCAAACGGAACGGCAGCACAGAAATTTAAGTTTTACGAAGATGAACAAGGAAGAATCCGAATCTTATCTGCAATCGGAAGCAGAAAAGTTCTTGATATCAGTGCCGGAAAATTGAAGAATGGCGGTAATGTACAAATTTATACATATAATGGAAGCAATGCACAGAATTTTGTGATCAAATCCTGGAAGGCACCAGGAAATTACAAGGCAATACAAGCTGGAAATTATCGCCTTTATCCGGCAGCAGCATCAGGTCTTAGCATAGATGTTCAGGGTGCATCAAATAGTGACGGCGGTAATGTACAGATTTATTCGACAAATGGTACGGGTGCACAAGAATGGAAAATTATTCCTAACGGAGAATGGTATTATCTGAAAAATGTAAATTCAGGCAAAGTCCTGGATGTTAAAAATGGTTCGGGAGCATCCGGAGTAAATTTGCAGCAATGGTCAACAAATGGTGGCGCGGGTCAGTTGTTTCGTTTCTATGAGAATGGGAATGGCAGATACTATATTATGGCAAAGACGGGAAGAGTAATTGACTGTGCAGGCGGTAGTCTGAAAAGCGGAACCAATCTTCAGATCTACGCATTCAACGGAACAGCGGCACAGCAGTGGATGGTCGAAAAGGTTGTATTATCTGTATCTCAGATTGCTAATATTGCAGATGGATATTATTTGTTCAAGTCCGGAGATTTGTGTATGGAAGTTACAGATGCTTCTAAGGATAATCAGGCAAATGTTGGACTTGGAACTGCAAATGAGGGAGAACACCAGATTTTTAAGATCACAAATAAAGGAAATAACTGGTATGAAGTTGAGAATCTTAATAGTGGAAAGGTTTTGGATGTAACAAATGGAAGCAACGCAGATAAAACGAATTTGCAGCAGGTTGATGCAAATGGAAGTATGGCACAGCGATTCAGATTTTATTCGGCAGGAACCGGAAACTATTATTTGAAATCACAGCTTGGAACGATGATTACTGCGGATAAAGAAAATGCCAATATTTATCTTGGAAATGCAGTACTTTCAAATGAACAGAAATGGCAGATGAAACGGGTTATCCCAAAAGGAGTAGAAATTAGTGTATCGAATGGTAATTATCGGATTTTCAGTTCATTAGCTAACCGAATGGTCCTGGATATATCGAACGGAAGCAGAAATAATGGGGCAAATGTACAGATATGGTCAGATAATGGTACGATGGCTCAGAGCTTTTATATCAGTAAAGAAAGTGATGGATGGTATAGCATTAAAAATAATAGTTCAGGAAAATATCTGGATGTAGATAATGGAAATGCAGCATCGGGAACGAATTTAAAACAGTGGCAAAAAAATGGAAGTTCTGCACAGAAATTCAAATTTTACGATGCCGGTGATAGTAAAATAATGATCAGGTCAAAACTTGGGACTTACATTGATGTGTCAGGAGGAAATTGCTACAATGGTGCAAATGTATGGCTTTATCAGGAAAATGAATCTAATGCTCAGGTCTGGAGCTTGAAGAAGGCATATACAAAACAAACATTAGACAGTACGCTTGGAGTTAGTGGAAGGACAATTCAGGAAGAACTGGCGGCACATGTAAATGACAGATACTATTTAGGGACACACTATTGTGGAGAATACACGATTCCCGACCGATGTATGCATCCAAATGGATCGCCAGGATATAACAATTATACAGGACTTAACTGCACAGGATTTATTGCATTTGTTGTAGGAAAATGTGGTGGAGATCTTGGAATGATTGCAAGAATGGGACGAAATGGTGGATATACAAATGGTTCTAACTGGTATAAATATCTGAAATCTGTTAATGTAGAGTGTTATGCGTACAATTCTATTGCTGAATTACTCCGAAATGGACGTGCGGAAAAAGGTGATATTATGTATAAAGAACCAAAAAACTGGAACTGCGGAGAAGACTGTCACCTTGCATTTTTCTGGGGAGACACAGCATGGGATAATAAATTCTGGCATTCGCTGGAAGATGGAAATCAAATTTCACCACTTCAGGTCGAAAATTATGCAAATACATATTATTTAATTAAGACAAGAAAATAGACAAAAATGGTGAACTATTGTATAATAGATAAAATTAAGAAAGGAGGTGTGAGATGAGAAAAGTATTGGTATTTGTAATGGCATTGAGTCTAAGTGTTATGCTCTTGGGATGCAGTGGTACAGATACTTCAAAAGAAGCAAAAGATACGACGCAGGATACCAGCCAGGAGGACAAGCAAGATACCAGTCAGGAAAAGGCAGAACCAACGCAGGACAAAACAGAACAAAAGGATGAGCAGGTGGAAGAAAATGACAGCAAAGAAGAAGACAGCGGAAACCATGAAGCTCAGGATCAGATTCTGAAATTATATTATATATCCGACAGTGAAGAAATCGAATGCGCAGAGATCAGAACGAATCTGCTTCAGACAACCGATATCTGGAACGGCTTAATAGGGGAAGGCGTTCTTAGCAGTGAGTGTAAGATGAACAGCTGTAATGTTGATCAGGAACAGAAAACGATTGATCTCGATGTAGATTCCGGAACTGGTTCTTACATCAGAAGCATGGGGACGACAGGAGAAGAACAAATACTCACATGTATTAAAAAGTCTTTCCTGAAAACGTATGAATGTGAACGACTTAAGATTACGGAAAACGGGCAGCCTTTAGAAACCGGACATACCGTACTCAAAGGATACATGACAGCAGATGAGTAAGAGAAGAGGAGTATATAATGAAGAACTGGTTGAAAAAATGTAGTGTGGCATTGCTGGTCTTTTCAATGATTGGTACAACAATGCCGGTATATGCGGCGGATGCGCCAGCTGCAAAAACACAGACGACAACAGAGGACCAGACAGAAGAGCCGAAGTCTGAAGTACAGGCAGAAGAATCACAGGTAGAAGAACCACAGCAGCAGGAACAAACTTCGGAAGAACAACAATCAGTTGATGAAAATGTTGAAGGGGAACAGGATGTTCAGGAGCAGGAAGCGCCAGAGCAGGAAACGACAGAACAGGAAGCCCAACCAGAAGAAAGCAGCATGAATTATGCTTACGTGGAAAGTCCATATCTGCAGACACCGGAGACACAGCGAATTGTTGTATCCTGGGGAACAGAAGACGAGTACATAGAGCAGATGGTACTTCATGTACGAAAAGATGATGATACCTGGGAAGACTGGTGTATCAGTAGATCGGAAGGAAATCTGTATCTGTTTGAAAAGTATTACGAAGATGAGTATCAGAGTGGAACCTATGAAGTTGTTTCTATCAGTGTAACAGAAAATGGAGAAACTACAGATTATGCGCTTGCAGACCTTAAGATGGAAGCGAAGTTCGGAGTTAATCAGGAATATGATGGAATCGATGAACTTCAGCCGGTTGATGAAGAACAGGAAGAAGCGGCAGCGGAAGATGCAGTTGGTATTTCGGTTTCTACATTGAATGAAAATGGAACAATCGAAGAACAGAACAGTATCGAGGATGCACTTGATGCTGCACGGACAGATGTCCTTGCATCAACTCCGGCGATGATGTCGCTTGATGATGATTCTGGAATCAGTACACAGGCTGCAAGATCAGGCAAGATTGTTGTGGCACTGGATCCAGGACATGATGACAGAGATGCAGGAGCAAGCTATTACGGTTTACGAGAAGAGGCACTCACCTTGAAGATTGCTAATTATTGTAAGGAAGAGCTTGAAAAACATGTCGGAGTAGAGGTGTACATGACAAGGACATCTTCGAAGTGTCCTTATCCGAATGAATCACCGGCAGGTGGATGTATTACGGCGAGAGCAAATGCAGCGGCAAAAGCAGGGGCGAAGATATTTGTCAGTTTTCATCTGAATGCAGCATCATCAGCAGCAAAAGGTGCAGAGGTTATTATTCCAAACTATAACTGGAAATCAGAGGTAGGTGCACAGGGAAGAGAACTTGCAACCAAGATTTTGAATGAACTTTCATCAATCGGATTGTATAACCGTGGATTGTACTATAAAACGGGAACAGATCCAGAATACAAATACCCGGATGGTTCACTGGAAGACTGGTTTACGGTTCAGGTTGCGAATAAGAGAAATGGAATCCCGGGAATTATCGTTGAGCATGCTTTCCTCACAAACAGTGGAGATGTCAATAACTTCTTAAATAATGAAGCAGGTCTGAAAAAACTTGGTGTTGCGGATGCAACAGGAATTGCAAAATATCTGGGACTTGCCAAGACGGGTGAAAGAGTGAATGTTGCGGAAGGTACTTATGTATTTAGCAGCGCATTGAATGCGAATAAGGTTCTTTCGATTCAGAATGATGGATTTGCAGATCAGACAGCCGCAGTGCTGAATGATAAAAAAGATACATCAGGACAGAGATTTGAGGTCAGAAGTGCCGGAAATGGGTATTACACGATTACGGCAGAACATTCAGGAAAGGTTCTGGATGTGGCTGGAGGGTCGACGGCATCGGGAGCAACGGTACAGCAATATATGTCTAATGGAACGAATGCACAGTTATGGTATTTTACAAATGCTGGAAATGGGTATTATACGATTCATTCAGTATTAGGTACATGTTTGGATGTGTGGTCGGCTAATACAGCAAACGGAACGATGATAGACTGCTATGCGTATAATGGGACAAATGCACAGAAGTGGAAACTTACAAAAGCAGAGTCGAAACCATTAGAAAATGGTACATATTCGATTACTAATACATCATCAAACAAGGTGCTGAGTGTAAATGGAGGTTCAACAGAAAATTCTGCAAATGTGTGTGTGACAAGTAATCAAAATTTGTCGTCACAAAGATTTGAACTGACTTATGTTAGCAATGGGTATTATAAAGTGATTGCAGAACATTCAGGAAAATCGATAGATATTGATAATGCAAGTAATCAAAGTGGGGCAAATTTAAAACAATATGATTATAGTCAGAATAACGCGCAACTTTGGAAATTTGTCAAGTTATCAGATGGAAGCTATTATATACGATCAAAGCTTGGAACAGTAGTTGGAATACAAACTTCTTCAACAAATGTTAATATGCAGACAGCAAATCAATCCAATGCGCAGAAGTGGCAAATTTCCAAAACGGAAAACAAACCGGTAAAGGATGGAAAGTATGTAATTGCGAGTGCTAGCTCGATAACATTAGCTATAACAGAGAATAGTGGAAATGCAAAACTGGATACATATGTTGGAACTGAAAACCAGAAATATGATATAAAATATGTGAGCAATGGATATTACAAAATAAGTGAAGTATCTACTGGAAAAGTTTTAGATATATATAATGGTAATAGTACGAATGGCACAAATTTACAGACATTTTCATGGAATGGAACAGATGCTCAGTTGTGGAAATTTGTGGATGCCGGAAATGGAAAATATTATATTCGTTCCAAGGTAGGACTGGTGATTGATATTGCGAATGGTACGATTTCATCAGGAACAAATCTTCAAATTTACAACGCAAACTTTACAAATGCGCAGGAATGGATCTTAGATTCAAATCGAGCTAATGAGAGTGAGCAACCGGTAAAAGACGGAGTTTATTTGTTTGAAAATATGGCGAATAAAAATCAGACATTTGATGTTCAAAATGAAAGTATGTCAAGTGGAACAAATGTTCAGATCTATACGAAAAAAGGAATTTCGGCACAGAGATTTAGAATTGCGTATGTCGGAAATGGATATTACAGAATCATTTCTGATTTGTCTGGTAATGTTTTAGATGTTGCCAATGGTTCGAAGTCAGCAGGAGCAAATGTCCAGATGTACTCGTGGAATGGAACAGATGCACAGCTGTGGAGATTTGTTTCGGTTGGTAATGGAAGTTATTATATTATTTCTAAAACTGGGAAAACAATCGGGTTAAGAGGAAACAGTGCAAATGCAGGTGTGAATGTCCAGATGACGGATAATTCTGGAAAGAGTACACAACAATGGTATTTGCAGATACAATCGGAAAGTCTTGTTGGAAATGGAACATACTATTTGAAATCAGCCAGTACTGGAAAGTTGGTATTAGATATCAGTGGAGGCAGTAAGTCTGATAGAGCAAATGTGCAGATTTATAATGTAAATGGAACAAATGCTCAGCAATTTCAAATTACACATGTAAAAGATGGATACTGCAAAATTATATCGAAAAATTCTGGAAAAGCATTGGAATATAATTCTGGAGCAGATGTCAATGGAGCAAATGTATATCAAAATGCATGGAATGGGAAAAATAACCAGTTATGGAAGGTTATTAGTGTAGCTGGTAATTATTACATTCAGACAAAAAATGGTGGAGTTATTGATATTCAGAACGGTACACTTAATGCAGGTACAAATGTACAAACATTTACTTGGAATGCAACAAATGCACAGAGATGGAGCTTCGTACAGCTTGATAGTTATACTGGTTCCAATGTAGCAGAAGGCGTTTATACAATTTGTTCAGCTGCAAATAATGCATATGTATTGGATATTGATAATGCAAATACTTATAACGGTGCAAATGTTCAGTTGTTTAATTCGAATAATACGGCAGCACAGAAGTTTAGTATAAAAGCAGTTGGAGATGGCTACTATAAAATTCAATGCGAAGCAACAGGCAAGGTACTTGATGTGTCAGATGGATCTATGGCTTCGGGCACAAATGTTCAGCAGTTTTCATGGAATGGATCTGCAGCACAGTGTTGGAAATTTGTAGATGCTGGAAATGGTAATTATTATATCCAGTCAAAATTGGGAACGGTTTTAGATATTCAAAATGGTACAATTAGAGCACAAAATAATATACAGACATTTGAATTAAATAAAACAAATGCACAAAAATGGAAACTTTCATCCGTATCTACGAAGAATTATGTTGATATAGCAAATGGAACTTATGTGATTCAAACCTCACTGTCATCAGGAAAAGTAATGGATATTGATAATGCCTCTGCGAATGATAAAGCAAATCTTCAGATTTTTGATAAAAATGATACACTGGCACAGAACTTTATGATAAAGAAAGTTGCAGATAAAGAATATCAAATTGTTTCACAGAAATCGGGAAAAGCATTAGACTTGGCTGGAAAAACAAACCAATCAGGAACGAATGTATGGCAATATAGTAAAGATAACTCAAATACGCAAACATGGAAATTTATTGATGCGGGAAATGGTTATTACTATATTGAATCAAAGCTTGGTAATGTATTGGAAGTAGCTAATGGAAGTACAAATAACGGTGCAAATGTTCAAATTGCCACATGGGGCAAGAACACTAAGCAGAAATGGAAATTAGTAAAGAAATCAGATATGAGTGATTTTTACGCTATTATGGGTACTACATCTACGACAGCAAGCCAGATGGCAAATTATTTCACTGCTAAAGGTGGAAAATATCCGTATTCTGATAACAAAGATGCACCGACTATTAAAGATTTCTGTCAGATTTATATTGATGAATGCAAGGTGGAGGGCGTAAAAGCTGAAGTCGCATTTGCACAGGCAATGATGGAAACTGGTTTTTTACGATTTGGTGGAGATGTAAAAAAAGAGCAGTATAATTTTGCCGGTCTTGGAGCAACTGGAAATGGAGCTTCAGGTAATGGATTTAAATCTATTCGGATTGGAATTCGAGCGCAGGTACAGCATTTGAAGGCATACGCATCAACAGAAAATCTGAAACAGACATGTGTAGATGGAAGATATAGTCTTGTGACAAAAGGTGTTTCACCATATGTGGAATGGCTTGGACAGAAAGAAAGTCCAACTGGAGCAGGATGGGCTACAGGTGCAAATTATGGTTATAACATAGTTAATCTTTATATAAAACCATTATTGAACACAAGTAAATAATAAGTTATAATAGGATTTTGCATGAGAGAAAAACATGCAAAATCCTATTTTTATGTGAAGAATAGGCGATAAACATTGTATCTTGAAGTAAAATTTGGTATGCTATAGGTTAGAGTTAAAAAAGATGTAATATTTTGTAACAATTTTATATTGTACAAATGGAGGTTGAGTATGAAAAAAGGATGGGGACTTCAAAATTCCAGAAGCAGAATGATTGCTTTGTTTATCGTGGACATGCTTACTGTGGTTTTGGATTCTTACTTAGCGATTATATTGCGCTTTAAATTGGATAATATCTGGGTACCAGAGGAGTATATGAGCAGTGTAGAACACTACATGATTATAAATGTGATTACGACGGTAATTATCTTTTTACTGTTAAATCTGTATAACCGAGTGTGGTCCTATGCCAGCTTATATGAGATGCTATTGATTGTGTGTGCGGCAATGCTTTCAACAGCGTTTCAGGCGTTTGGATTTAGTTTATTGTATTTACCGATCCCAAGAAGCTATTATTTCTTCTACTTTATTTTGCTTAGTATTACTACACTAATTACTCGTTTTTCGTATCGAATTTTACACACGATGCAGAATGGAATTAAAAAATCAGCAAAGCATTCCCGGAATACGATCGTAATCGGAGCTGGTGAAGCGGGAAATATGATCATTAAAGAGCTAAAAAGCAGTAAGTACCTGAATCAGAAAGTTGTATGTGTGATTGATGATAACCCGTTTAAAAAGGGAAAATATATTCACGGAATCCGGATTGTCGGTGGAAGGGATATGATTCAGGAAGCAGCAAAAAAATATGATGCAGAAGAGATCATCCTTGCGATTCCATCGGCAGGAAATAAAGCTACCCGTGATATTTTGAGAATTTGTAATCTTACAGATTGTAAACTTAAAATTTTGCCGGGAATGTATCAGCTCATCAATGATGAAGTTGGGGTGTCAAACCTGCGAGAAGTATCCATTGAGGACTTGCTTGGAAGGGATACCATCAATATTGATATGGAAAGCGTTGGACAGTATGTAAGTAATAAACGAGTACTGGTTACTGGTGGCGGTGGATCGATAGGCAGTGAGCTTTGCCGCCAGATTGCTGCACACAATCCGAAGCTTCTGATTATATTTGATATCTATGAGAATAATGCATATGAGATTCAGCAGGAACTGATTCGAAAATATCCCAATCTGAAGCTGGAAGTATTAATTGGATCTGTTCGTAATACAAGCCGAATTGAAAGTGTAATGGAATATTATCGTCCAGATGTTGTATTTCATGCAGCAGCACATAAACATGTGCCGCTTATGGAAGACAGTCCGAATGAAGCAATTAAGAATAATGTATTTGGAACCTATAAAACTGCAAGAGCAGCGGACAAGTATGGTGTAAAGAAATTCGTACTTATTTCTACAGATAAAGCCGTAAACCCAACAAATATCATGGGAGCTTCGAAGCGCATGTGTGAGATGATCGTGCAGACATTTAGTAAGTATTCCAGAACAGAATATGTAATTGTACGGTTTGGAAATGTACTTGGAAGTAATGGTAGTGTAATACCACTTTTCAAGAAGCAGATGGAAGCAGGCGGACCAGTTACAGTTACGCATCCAGATATTATTCGTTATTTTATGACGATTCCGGAAGCGGTATCGTTGGTATTACAGGCTGGAGCTTATGCTCATGGTGGAGAAATCTTTGTGTTGGATATGGGAGAACCGGTAAAGATTGCCGACCTCGCAAAGAATTTGATTCGGCTTTCCGGATATACGCTTGGTGTGAATATGGAAATTAAATATACGGGCTTAAGACCAGGTGAAAAGCTATATGAAGAGTTACTGACGAAAGAAGAAGGGCTTCAGAAGACGGCGAATGATTTGATTTTTATTGGGAAACCGTTGGAGTTTGATGAGGTACATTTCTTAAGCCAGTTAAGAGAGCTTGAAAAAGCGGCGATGGAAGAAAGTCCGGATATTAAAGAAATAGTTGCCGGAATCATTTCAACGTATCATATCAGACCGGAAGATAAGAAGAGAGATAGTGAAGCTTTTCAGGAACTGGTGAGTCTGGGACGAATCAGTCATGAAGGACCGAGCGTGGAAACGGATCATACAACTATTTAAGTGTAGTTTGGAGGAATAAAATCATGAAAATGTCATTGGTAGTACCTTGTTACAACGAAGAAGAAGCAATTCCTATTTTTTATAGAGAAGCTTTGAAAGTAATAGAACAGTTGAAAGATGAGTTTGAATTTGAGTTTTGCTTCGTGGATGATGGAAGTAAAGATGGAACATTACAGTGTTTCAAAAATTTGCGAGTAAAGGATGAAAGAGTTCATTACGTTTCGTTTTCAAGAAACTTTGGAAAAGAATCTGCATTATATGCCGGATTACAGCTTTCAACAGGAGATTATGTTGCAACATTGGATGTGGATCTGCAGGATCCACCGTCACTGCTGCCGGAAATGTGGAAAACAATTAAAGAGTCAGAAGGTAAAGAAGATTATGATTGCGTTGCTACGAGAAGAGTTAACCGGGCAGGGGAACCGCCTATCAGGTCTTTTTTTGCGAGAATGTTTTATAAGATAATCAATAAAATGTCATCAACAGAAATTGTAGATGGCGCAAGAGACTTCCGATTAATGAAGCGCAAAATGGTGGATGCTATTTTGAAAGATGCCGAATATAACAGATTTACGAAAGGAATTTACAGTTGGGTGGGATTTCATACAAAGTGGATTGCCTTTGAAAATGTGGAAAGAAGCGCAGGAGAGACAAAATGGTCTTTTTGGAAACTGTTTTTGTACTCAATTGAAGGAATTTTAGCATATTCTACAGCACCTTTAGCGATTGCATCTGTGTTTGGAATTGTATTTTGCGGAGTTTCGTTTATATCTATGTTAGTGATAATTATTAGAGCATTAGCATTCGGAGATCCGGTTGCTGGATGGCCGTCATTGGTAACAATAATATTCTTTTTAGGTGGAATCCAGCTGTTATGTCTTGGAATTATGGGGTTGTATTTATCGAAGACATATTTGGAAACAAAAAAAAGACCTATTTATATTGTGAGAGAAAGCGAGTAAGAAATAAATGCAGATAAAGAAGGGATTCAATAAGCTTATTGATAGGGTTGAAAAGACGAATATATATATCATATTTGCAGTGATTTTATTTGTGCAAATTGTATTTATGTTATATTACTGTAATATGAAACAGGGTTTTTTTGTAGATGAAATATGGTCGTATGGATTGTCAAATAGTTATTATCATGCACAGATATGGGAAGATAATGGTTTGGATAATGTAAAAATAGAACCAGAGATATTTAAGTCGTATTTAACAGTGAATAAGGGAGAAGAATTTTCATATGGATCTGTAATTTACAATCAAACGCACGATGCGCATCCGCCTCTTTTTTATATGGTATTGCATACAATATCGTCGTTTTTTCCTGGGAAATTTAGTAAATGGTTTGGATTGATTCCAAATGTAATCTATTTTGCGATTGCAATGTATTTACTGTTGAGAGTAGCTAGATGCATTTCAAAGAAAAATATTTTTAATATTTTAGTATTAGTGTTATATGGATTTAGTATTGGAGCAGTTAATTCGGTGACATATGTAAGAATGTATATGTTACTAACTGTATGGTGTCTATTCTTTTTGCTGGAAAATATTCAAATTTATAAAGAGGAAAAAATAACAGTGAAAAGATTTGTGTTATTATGTATAGCTACTTTTGGAGGATTATACACACATTTCTTTTTTATTATTTTTGCCTGTCCTATTGTTGGACTTATGCTTACTAAGGTTATTAGAGAAAGAAACCTGGGGTGGAAAGTATTTTTAAAATATTCAATAGCTGGTGGAATAGGGATTATATGTGCATTTGGCACATTTCCAACATATTTAAGAAAACTTTCTGGAAAGGATGGAAATGCTAATAGTTCTTTGACACATACAAATATGCGTAATTTTAGTGATTGGGGAGAACGCATAAAAATATATTGGAAAGACATTAGTTCAGAATTGTTTGGAAGTTTGTGGAGTGTTATTCTTATATTATTTTTAGTTTTATTAGTTGGGTATAGGGTCTGCAATATATTGTATAAAATCAAAATTGAAAAAAAAGAAAAGAAGATACAATTAATTATTGAAAAAAAGCCTATTTCAGGAAAAAAAATAATAGAAATAAAGCAAAGCTATATTATTGCTATAGGTATATTATTAGTTATAGTATTCTATTTTTTATTGGTATGTAAAATTACAGTATTTTCTTCAAATAGGTTTATGATGTGTATTTATCCATTAATTGTGCTGGAAATGAGTATATTAATTTGGAGAACTATTACATGTATGACAAGAAAAAAAGTAATGCAAAGAGTTGTATTAGGATTAATATGTATTTTTATAGTTGGTATAACATATTTTGCGAATGATCCGGAATATATTTATGAAGAAAAGGGGGGGAACGAACAAGTTCTTCAAGAATATACGGAGTTACCGGTAATATATATATATGCATCGCAGCATAGGATATTAGATAATGCATTAAATCTTATGAATTGTAAAAAAGATATATATCAGATTGATTTAGATAAAATTAAGCAGAATATAAAGAAAGTAGATGCATCAGAAGATGAAATGATTATTTATGTGGATACCTTAGTAAATGATTATGGTTCTTCGGTAGATGAATGTTTAAAATATGTGAAACAAGAATTAAATTATAATAAATCGGAATTACTTGGTACGGATGATATGAGTAATATTTATCTTTTGAAACGATAAATATATAAAAAAATGTAGAATTTGACAAAGGAGAATACTTTTGATATAATCTTTCCATCTAAGAGAGTGTGTAGCATAATTATGTAATCAAAATAAAAGTTGGTGATTCAGATAAAACTAAATATCTGTGAAACCAACTTTTTTTGAGAAAAATATTATTAATAGTATATAAGTTAGGAGAAGAATGAACGAGAAGATATTAACGGTAACAATTCCAAGTTACAATGTAGAAGCATATCTGGAAGAATGTCTGGAATCTTTTGTAAATTCAGAAGTTATGGGTGATATTGAAGTATTGATTGTGAATGATGGTTCTAGTGATGATACTGCAAAAATTGCACAGCGATATGTAGATAAGTATGAAAATACATTTCGGTTGATCAATAAAAAAAATGGTGGACATGGTTCAACAATTAATACTGGGGTTCGAGAAGCAAAAGGAAAGTATTTCAAGGTTGTTGATGGGGACGATTGGGTAGATACAAGAAGCTTTATTCGTCTTGTAGAGATTTTGAAAGAAAGTGATGCAGATATTGTTGCATCAAATTATACCTGGATTAACCATACGACAAGATTACCAGAAAAAAGACAAGAATATCCATTTGAAAAAATAGAGTATAATAAGTTATATAAGTTTGAAGATATTGTAGGAAAAACAATTATTGATATGCATGCAACTACAGTGAAAACAGAGCTATTCAGAAAAGCAAATGAACAGATTGACGAGCATACTTTTTATGTAGATGTGGAGTTTATTGCATTTCCGATTCCATATGTAAGGACAGTATATTTTATTGAAGATCCGGTTTACCAATATCGTCTGGGACTTCCTGGACAAAGCATGTCTATTCAGAAAATGCAGAAGAATCTAAAAAATCATTTACGGGTTCTGATGCGACTTAATCAGTATTGCAAGAAAGCTGAAACTATTGCACCAACAGCTAATTTGGAATATATAAGAGAGTTGACTGCAACGATTCTTACCAGTCAGATGAAGATTTATATAAGTTTCCCGCTGAAAAGCGGCATGAAGAAGGAAGCAATGAAATTAGATGCATATTTTTACCATAAAAACAGAGAAGTTTATGACAGGGTGAAAAATCCAGCTGTTCTGTTTTTGAGAAAAACTAAATATGCAGCATTTCCTCTGGCTGTTCTTGCATTTAAAAGACGTAGAGATAGTTATTAAGGAGATTATAAAAATATGAATGAGACAAAGGATAGAATAAATACATTTTTTCAATATAAGGATTTGTTACGTGAGCTCGTAGTAAGAGATGTGAAATTAAAATATCGTAGAAGTTTTTTGGGATATTTATGGAGTATTTTAAATCCTTTACTGATTATGATTGTAATGACGTTGGTATTTTCGCAAATGTTCAGGCAGGGAATAGAAAATTATCCAGTATATCTGTTGGCAGGACAAACCTTATTTGATTTCATGAATTCGTCAACACATATGTCAATGTATTCAGTCTTGGACAATAGTTCTTTGATAAAAAAAATATATGTGCCTAAATATATTTTTACATTATCAAAGGTTACGAGTTCGCTTATTGATTTAATTTTTTCAATGGGTGCGTTGGTTATCGTAATGTTATTTACTAGATCACATTTTTCACCATATATTTTATTATTTCCGTTAGTAATTATTCCATTATATATTTTTGTGTGTGGTATGGGATTTCTGCTTTCAGCGGCCAATGTATTTTTCAGAGATATTCAGTACATTTATAATGCAATTACTGTTGCATGGACGTATTTGACACCGTTATTTTATCCGATAGATTTATTACCAAATTGGCTTAGAACACTTATTGAATATTTTAATCCAATGTATTATTATATTCAGTTCTTCCGTGGTTTAGTATTGTATGGACAGTTGCCGACGTTACGTATTTTTGTTGGATGCTGGGTTATGGCAGGCGTTATGCTGGTAATTGGCTTGACTGTATTTAAGAAAACGCAGGATAATTTTATTTTATACTTCTAGGAGAATTATTATGAATGAAGAATATGTAGTGGATGTAGAGGATTTGACAATACGATTTAATCTTGCTTCGGAAAAAGTTGATAATTTGAAGGAATATGTTATTAAAATGATAAAACATGAATTAATGTTCCAAGAATTTCTTGCTTTAAAACACGTTAATTTAAAAGTAAAAAGTGGTGAAGCATGGGGACTGATTGGAACAAATGGTTCCGGAAAATCAACATTATTAAAAGCATGTTGTGGAATTTTAAAACCATACACAGGAACTGTTACGACTCGGGGGAAAATTGCACCGCTGATTGAACTAGGGGCTGGATTTGATATGAATATGACAGCAAGGGAAAATGTTTTTTTGAATGGCACAGTGTTGGGTCATTCGCGTAAATTTATGGAAGAACATTTTAATGAGATTATAGATTTCGCAGAATTGCAAGATTTTTTGGATGTTCCAATTAAAAATTTTTCATCAGGTATGCAGGCTAGATTAGGATTTGCAATTGCAACAATGGTACGACCGGATATTTTGGTAGTAGATGAAATTTTATCTGTTGGAGATTATCAGTTTCAACAAAAATGTTATAAACGTATGGAAGAAATGTTAAGTAATGGAACAACTCTTTTATATGTTTCTCATGATGTGAAATCTGTAAGAAAATTATGTGACCATGCTATTTGGCTGGATAAAGGCGATGTTAGAATGAGTGGTCTTGTAAAAGAAGTAACTGATGAATATATAAAAGAATATCATTAATTTTCAATATTAACGAAGGTAGATTATTAAAAACAAGAAGAGAAAGGTTGAAGGTAATATGAGTAATATTAGTATTTTGGTATCATGTCACAAACCGGTAGAAGTAGTACCTAGTGAGATTATAAAACCGATTCAGGTTGGATGTGCTTTAAATGAAAAGCGTTTTAAAGGTATGCTTAGAGATAATGAAGGAGAAAATATTTCAGCTAAAAATCCAAATTACTGTGAATTAACAGCACAGTATTGGGCGTGGAAAAATTTGGATGCAGATTATTATGGATTTTTCCATTATAGACGTTACATGAATTTCTCTAAGGAAAAATATTTATTGGACTGCTGGCAGAATGTATGTGAAGAATTTTTAGATAAGAAATCGGTTAAGAAATATAAAATTGATGATGAGACCATGCGGAGGGAAATTGAAGGTTATGATTTGGTGATTACAGAGGAAAAAGATATTACTAAAATGCCGGTCAATGACCGAACAGTATATGACCAGTATAAAAATGGAAACCAGTTGCATGTAAAAGATTTGGATATTATGCGTGAAGTTGTGAAAGAAAAATATCCGGAATATGTAGACGATATGGAATCTTATTTGAAAGGTAAGATGACATGTTTATGTAATATGTATATTATGAAAAAAGATTTATTTCAGGAATATGCAGCATGGTTATTTGATATATTGGGTGAATGTGAAAAAAGAATGGATATGAGTGATTATTCAATTGAAGCATTAAGAACACCGGGACATTTAGCAGAACGCCTGTTAAGTATTTTTTATTTTCATGTAAAACGTACTAGAAATTTAAAAATTAAAACATTACAGACGGTTGTATTTTTTAATACTGATCCAGTAGTGCATTTAAAACCAGCATATGCGGAAAATAATAATGCAGTAGTTTTATCTGCAAATGAATATTATGTTCCGTATTTGGCAGCAGTACTGGAGTCAATACGTGCGAATTCTAATGATGATCAGAATTACGATCTTATTATTATGCACAGAGATATTTCGATGGGAAGTCAGGATAGATTAAAGAAGCAGTTAGAAGATCATCAAAATATAACATTACGTTTTCTGGATATCAGACGTTACGAGAAACCATTTAAGAAGTTGTTTTTAAGAGGTCATTTTGCATTAGAGACCTACTTTAGATTGTTAATGCCACAGATTTTAGCAGATTATGATAAAGCAGTTTATATTGACAGTGATTTGGTTGTAAATGCAGATATCGCGGAATTGTATGCGACGGACGTTGATGGTTATCTGCTTGCAGCAGCGAAAGATGCGGATACAGCAGGATTATATAATGGATTTGAGCCTAATAAGAAAAAGTATATGGATACAATTCTTAAAATTAAAAAACCATATGAGTATTTCCAGGCAGGAGTTATTGTATTTAATTTAGCGGAGTTTAGAAAAACATATACAACTGCGGAAATGCTTAAATTTGCCGCTTCATACGAATGGGAATTACTGGATCAGGATGTATTAAATTATTTGGCGCAGGGTAGAGTAAAATTTGTTGATATGGCATGGAATGTAATGGTTGATTGGAGAGGAATCAGACTTAGTCAGATTATTGCATTGGCACCAAAATATTTACATGATGAGCATATGGAAGCAAGAAAAAATCCTAAAATAATTCATTATGCCGGTCCAGATAAACCGTGGCATCAGCCATGGTCTGATATGGCGGAAGAATTTTGGAAATATTCTCGTAATACTGTATTTTATGAGACAATTATGCAACGTATGTGTGATCCGGAGGGCTCCCGTGTAGGAATAAAGCAAAAAATTAGAGATCATGTGGTTGAAGTTGGTGAAAAAGTTTTTCCTAAAGATACAGCTAGACGTGAGGTGGCTAAAAAGATTATTATTAAAACAATAGGTGGAATTTAGAACTGAGGTTTGATTAAAAGTGAAAAAGCAACGAATTGAATATTTTGATGCTGCTAAAGGAATAGCCATCATTGCTGTTATTGTAGGGCATATGGGATTAATAGCAAGAGGAATGACTTTGACAGAGAGGTTTATTTTTTCGTTTCATATGCCTATATTTTTCCTGATCAGTGGTTACTTTCTTTCTAGTCGAATGACATTATGGGAATTTGCAAAAAAGCGATTTAAACAATTGATATTTCCATATATATTTACATGGGGGATAATGTGTGCATGGTCTGTCTGCGAAGACTTTGTTATGAAACGACCTGATTTGATCGCTAATTTAAAAATGTGGATTCTTGCGGGGATGTTTGGCGCTGGATCAGACCATAACGATGTAATGTCAAGATATCAGATTCATCAGATAGGAGCAATTTGGTTTTTATTGGCATTATTTGTAGCATTGTTGATTACCAGATTTTTTATACAGTATAGATATGGGTACATAGGGATTCTGGTAATCGCAATCATTGGCTATTATTCATCTAAATATATTTGGTTCCCATGGAGTATTCAACCAGGAATGGTAGCTTGTATTTTTGTGTATTTGGGATGGTTATGTAAATCAAAGAAAATATTGTCGATTAGGTGTAAAAAGGAGATATTTGTTTTACTATGTGCAGTTTGGTATATATCTATTATATTTAGTAGAGGTTTATATATGGTCAATAATGCATATGAAAATGGTATCTTGGATATAGCAGGGGCATTGGCAGGATCTTATGTTATAATTATAATATGTATGTTTTTATGCAAATATTGTTCTGGGATAAAAAAGATTTTACTATTTTATGGAAAAAATTCCTTAATAGTTTTATGCTTTCATTTAGTGGAGTTGAATATGTTCCCTTGGGGAATGGTGTATGGATATATAATTTCTCATGGGATGAGTGATGCAGAATATTTTGTGATCCAGATTGTTGGGAAAATGTTATGGGTTACGGCAGGAATTATGATTGTAAGAAGATTTGCGCTTACGCGGAAAATATTTTGTATTGAATCTTGAGAGTAAGGAGAAATGATATGGGAAGAATTTGGGATTATGTATATTGGCGTCTTCCGGTAGGAAAAAGACAGTTCTTTGACAAAGCAAACAACTTATTGGAAAAAGCAGATTCCTTAAAACAGATTTTAGAATCAGGGGTAAAAAATAGTTATAATCATCGAAATGAACTTTATAATCAGATGAGTGGAAAAATAGATGGTTTAGCAAATGAGGTGAGACGTCTGCATGAGGAGAATGCTCGTTTGGAAAGAATTATTACACATTATCATAAACAAGATATGCAGATGTTCTGGCAAGAATATCGAAAAGATGGGGAGTCTACAGTAGATGCTCAAAAGAGATTCTTTCTTGCATTACCGAAAACTCAGGGGGTAAATAGAAATTTACAGCTTCTCGAAAAAGATTTGCTGAAAGCTTTTGTCAGGATTTGCGATGAGCATCAATTATTTTATTGGCTTTATGCGGGAACTTTGTTAGGGGCAGTAAGACATAAAGGATTTATTCCGTGGGATGACGATATAGATACTTGTATGGCTCGAGAGGATATTGATAAATTAAGAGAAATATTAAAGGATAATCAAGAATATCGTCTTACAGTGAGATATGATGCTTGGGGATTTTGTAAACAGATTCGTTTTACTTACAAAGACTCAACGGTTCCTGTTTTTATTGATGTATTCCCGTTCGATTGGATTAGTGAAGCAACATATGAAAAATGGGAGGGAAATCAAAGGGTTAAAAGAGAGTTAAAATCAGAACTGACAGATGAAAGTAATCCGTTAATCCGAGAGTTTCGTAAAGCAGGATGTGTCGATGCTGATTCGACTATTGGTGTACAAGTTTCAAAGATATTTGATAAATATTTTAATAAACTTCGAGAGAAAAACGTGGTTTGCGATAAAAAGGATGCAAAGGGATGCTTATATAGCTTTGATAGTTGGAGTTATTGCGATGATAGGAATATAATTGCAAAAGATAATTTTTATCCTCTTAAGAAAATAGAATTTGAAGGAGATAAATATTATGTACCTAATAACTATATTTATATTTTAGAAGAGTTATATGGTTATGATTTTTATACATTTCCTTGTGGAGAGCCACATTTTGTTCATGCAGACTGGAAAAAGAATGAAAAAATTTTAGAGGAAGAAGTAAAAAAAAGAATTAAATAAAAAAGAGCAGGCGGTCACAATTTAAAATTGATGATCCGCCTGTTTTTCAAAAATTATCAGAAGAAGTGATATGAAATACATTCGTATCACTTTCAAAAATCTGTATAACTTTTGTAATATTTATAGATAGTTCTTTGGAGAGATTATTTGGTAGTTGATTCCTTCGGATTGCTCTTAAAAATGCTACTAATTCATTGCGTATACCTTCTCCATCTAATTGATAAAAATAACGTCGATTGTTATTTTGGTTTTCAAATCGTACTTCAAAATATTCTGTTTTCCACCAAGGGGCAGGTACATAAATGTAACCTTTGGTACCGGAAATAATCAATTCACCTTCTGATTTGACTCCTTTTCCTACTTTTAACGAAGCAACTGCGTTAGGATAAGTAAAATTTATTTTTGTAAATAAATCAAAAGTAGAAAACTCATCCATCATAAGAGATGAGATATTTATATCAACCCAATTTGTACCCAGAATATGAAAAATAGGTAACATGGCAGTAGGGCCCCATGAACAAATGCTATTCCAATAATTTGAAATATTTTTTACTGGATTAGCATTTAGGTTTTTTAAGCTTGTACAGGTTGATTCAACAGAAAGAATATTACCTATTTTTCCTGATTTTAAAAGTAAAAGTAAACGATTATATGCTGTGGAGTATGCTGTTTTTATAGCATCCATTAAAATTAAATTTTTATCAGTTGCCAGTTGATAAAGTTCTTTACATTCTAATTCGGAAAGGGCAATTGGTGATTCGCATAAAACATGTTTTCCGTCAAGTAAAGCCTGCCTGATATGGTTATAATGTTCAGTTGGATGCGAGGCAATATACACAGCATCTACACAAGAAAGAAGATCACTATAGGTGTCTTGCGTTATTAGATTGCTTTCGGATTTTAATTCAGGAGTAATGGATGAAGCTGAAATGGCTGTAACATCTGCACCGTTGACAAATTTACTTTCATGAAAATATTTTTCCACAAGAGTAGAGTTCCCTGTTAATCCAAGCTTTAAATTGCTGTCTTTTGCTCGAAGCTCAGAACTGGATACACCTGCTGTTCGATCTAAATAGACAACTTTACAATATTTTTTTAAATAGTCAAAATATCCAACCCAATCAGAACCAACAGTAAAAATGTCAACATTGTAATGTTGGATATCATCAATTTTTTGCCCTTCATATTCTTCAATAATTATTTTGTCAGCAAGCCCGGTAGAACGGACGTTTTCAATACGTTCCATTAGGGACTGCTGTACATTTATTTTTCCACGTGTTTTGTCAAAATCATCCGATGTTACTCCAACGATCAAATAATCGCCAAGAGCTTTTGCTCTTTCTAATAATCTGATATGACCGTAATGAAGTAGATCATAAGTTCCATAAGTTATAACTTTTGTCATTAAAAAAGCGACTCCTTTAATTTATATTGTCTAGTTCAAATAAAGCATCTAAAAAGCGTTCCATATATTGTCTGGCACCAATTGTAACTCGCAGACAGGTACCAAAGTTTCCAACATTAGAATAAGATTTTATTAAAATTTGTTTTTCTGATTTCATTTTATCAACAATAGATACAGCATCTGTTTTGGGCTTTATAAAAATGAAATTTCCAGCATCACCTTTGTGGAGATATCCGTGAGTATCTAATTCTTTAACTAAATAATCGCGTCCAAGATTATAGTTTTCAATTAAATAAGTTAAAATACCGGGAGCCTCTAAAATTTTTTCAGCGATCAGCATAGCAAAAGCATTAGTATTATGAGGTGTACATAATTTCTGTACCATTTTTATTTCATCAGGATGCCCAACGACATATCCAAGGCGGCAACCAGCCATTGAAAATAATTTCGAGAAGGTTCTTGTAACAAGAATATGTTTTGAGTTAAAAGCATATTTGATGAATGTTTTTGGGTAAAAATAATGATAGGCTTCATCAACAAGGATTGTGATTTCAAGCTGTTCACATACTTTAATGATTTCCTGAAATTCGGTTTCTGAATATACATTTCCCATGGGGTTATTTGGGTTAAGTAATATAAGTAATTGTGTATCAGGGGTTAACGTGGAAATAATGTTTTGAATATCCATTGACAGGTCGTCATTGTAAGGTACTTTTACAAAAGAACGGTTATACATTTCTGAATATACCTGGAACATGAAATAGGACGGAACAACGCCGACAATTTTTCCACCTTCTGAAGTGAAAGCCTGAATGATATAGCGAATTCCTTCAGCAGATCCGTTTACAAGGCAAAGGTGTTCTGGTGTAGTATCCAGATGCTTTGCAAGTACTTCAGAAAAATGGCGTGTTTCAGGATATTGTGCAATTAATTGAGGTGTTATTTCTGGCAGAATAGAATCAATAAAATCTTGTGGAAGTCCCCCGGGATTTTCGTTTAAGTCAAGTCGTAAATAATTTTTTCGTTCGTTTTGATCAAATATGCGAACTAAATTCTTTAAATTGTTGTTTAAGTAATACATAGTAAATCTCCTTTAGTGAATGTGATAAAATCCTTTCGTTAATTTCCAAAATAATATTTTTTGGCGATTCCCCCAGATATATTTTTGCCATAACAATTTTAGACTTGGCGGAGTAGACCATTTTTTGCAAAGAGCTATATAAGGCATCGATTTCAAATCTTGAATAAATAATGCACGGTCTGAATTTGGGGTGATACGCTTTCTTAGAGGACCCTGATACCTTATAGCTGTTTCGTAATTGAGTTCATGTCCAACAAAAAGATCTTTGGTACTTAGAAAAGCTTCTTTACCTTTAATAGAATTACATATAATCAGTGATGCCCCTTTATTGTGATTATATAATTCGGGACAATATAAATGCACACCCCATAAATCGCCCAGTGAAATATCTGCAAGGCGTTCAGGTGTTGTATATGGACAATGATAACAGGAAGGTCGACTCATTAGATGATTAATCCAAATTGACCAAAAAGGATTAAACCATCTGTCTGTTTTGAACTTTCTATTATTTTCTAAAGAAAGCTGCATAACTTGGAAATCCCATCGTCCGATTAAATGGTTAAAATAAGATTTAAAATCTTTATAACGATAATCAATTGATTTAACAGATGAATGATATTTTGCGGTAATATATTCATTGTAACTCTTCAAATAAAGAGGAGTAGGAACACCTTCGCAAATAACTTCAACTGTTAGCAAATTTGCTTGATCACAATTGAGCAAAAAAGATTTTAAACCGGCGATTTGACAGGGAGTGCCGGAAAATAAAACTTTTTTTCCATCTTGTAAAAACTTTTTTACATAAGTATAGGCATTACCTATATTGCTCTGTATATATTTTGATTTTCTGAATTTATCTAAATATTTTTTGTCAAAAATATGATCATGATATACATTTAAACCATCTGATACAGCTCCGAAAATTACATAATTTTTATCGCACCATGCATCAACGATTGCAGAGAAAGCTCCACCAGAGGTGCTTTCTGATAAAACTTTTTGATTTTTTATATGTCCTCCAAAAGTATAATTCATTCCGGAACATTTTTGAGGAGATAAATTATAAGGACAAACTTTACGGCATAATCCGCAATTCGTGCATAAATCTATATTGATTTTTGGATAGCGAAATTCTTCTGAATCAGGAATCATACAGATAGCTTTGTGTGGGCAAATATTTGCGCAGGCTTCGCAGCCGGAACAGGTAATTTTATCATTTGTATCAAGGTAACACATGCTTAATGATCTCCATTCAATAAATTAAGTTCTTTCGTGAGAAAGTCCAGAGAAGTTTCTCTTGCAGTATTTATACGTGCATGCACAGCATCGTAATCGTGGATTTGTGGAATTACTGAAGGTGCTTTTGGGAGAAGGCATTCTTTTAAATCAAATAACTCCAGAACTTCGGCAATTTTATTGTCACCGGATTCTCTGGAAAATACTGCCAGTTGTTTTCGGTATTGTACAGCAAAAATCAAACCATGGAAAGAGTTCGTTATAACGTATTCTGAATATTTTACCAGAGAAAGAAATTCTTCCACACCTGCTTCATAAAACATTTTATGTCCTTTGGCTGAGTTTGTACTGCGTAAGCTGATTTCAACAATTGTCCATCCGTTATCACGGGCTATTTTTTCTGCAAAAGCTTCCATTTCTTTGTTGTATCGTCGTGCATATAATAATAAATATTTCTCAGTTATAATACGAGATGCGGCTATGGTATCATAATCTTCAGTGGTTAGCAAAAGAGTTGGATCGATTGTTCTAAAAACTTGAATTCCATTAGAATTAATATGTTCTTTTAGATAAGGTATAAATTTATTTTCCCGTAAACCAATTGCTAAAAAGTTTTGAAGCCGGTTATTTAATATCTGGTAGCTATCTGTGTCAAAATGGGCATCACCAAAACTTGCAGCATAAGATACAGAATTTCCTTTCATTACATCGTAGTTGGCAAAATAACCATCATCAAATCCGTTGAATTCATTAATACAGAAAATGGTATCACTGCCACATACAAAATGGTTAATATCATCAAAATGGGCAATAGAATTAAAGTTTTCTGAAGTATATTTTTGAGAAGTTAAACCAAAGTATGTGTGATAAAAATGATCAAATTTCTGATAATTAATACGAATGGCAGGAAGAGACAATTCACACATTTTTCTGGATTCTGGGTCCTGATCCCACATATTGGAAAAAGGATTTAAAGGATCTTTGTCAGAGAGAGAATCCGGGCAATAGTCAACTAAAACTGGTTGATACAAATCCGGAGAAATACGCTTTATAGATTGGTAAAGTGCCCAGGATTGTAGAGCAGATCCATAGTTTGTAAAATTGCAATATATATTATAACTGACTATACCTATTCGAATCATAAAAATACTCCTTGAAATTATATAAAATAAGTTGTTAAATATACTAATCATGTTATCATGGATTTTAGGAGACAACAAGTGATATTGTAAAGAAAACGTTGTTATATAAACAAAAATATAGTATAATAGCACGGTTTGAAGAAGAGAGATTATTTTACGAAAGGATAACAGAAATGAAAAAAGAAAAAGATATATTTGATCGTATCATGGAATTTCCGGTTTTAAGGATTTTTAATCCATTTTACAAAAAAAACAAAGAAATATTATTGTATTTATTTTTTGGTGGTTTAACTTTTTTAGTCAGTATCATCTCGTATGCATTTTTGAATATTCAGATAGGATGGAATGCATTAATAGCGAATATTGGTTCATGGATTTTGGCTGTTTCATTTGCTTATGTAACAAACAGAGTCTGGGTATTTGATTCCAACGCTGAAACTACGGCTGATTTTATCAAAGAAATCACCAGTTTTATAGGCGGTCGAGTAGCAACGCTGGTAATTGAAGAACTGATCTTATTCATTTTTATCACGAATCTGGGAATGAACAGTATGCTGGTTAAGATAGTGGCACAGGTGATCGTAATTGTGCTTAATTATGTGATCAGCAAGCTGATTGTGTTCAAAAAATAGCAGAAAAGCAGTTAAGAAATAGTTTTAATTGTATTTTATGGAGTTTTTTGGTAGTATATACTATGTAATAATTGTTACATAGTATATTTTATTTTAAGGAAAGAAGATTTTTATGGAGAATATGCATATCGCTTTTTCACCTCCGGATATCACAGAGGAAGAAATAGCAGAAGTTGTAGATACGTTAAGAAGTGGTTGGATCACAACCGGACCAAAGACAAAGCTTTTTGAAAAACAGTTGGCAGAATATATAGGGACTAATAGAGTAGTCTGTCTGAATTCGGCAACAGCCTGTCAGGAGATGACACTTCGCCTGTTAGGAATCGGACCGGGAGATGAAGTAATTACAACTGCCTATACTTATACTGCATCAGCCAGTGTAGTAGAGCATGTAGGTGCAAAACTGGTTCTGGTGGATGTGGCAAAAGATTCTTACGAGATGGATTATGAGAAGCTGGCAGATGCAATCACAGAGAAAACGAAAGCGGTTATCCCGGTAGATCTTGCCGGAATTATGTGTGACTATGATAAGATATTTGAAATTGTAGAAGCAAAGAAATCACTTTTCCATCCGGCAAATGAACTTCAGGAGAAGTTTGGCAGAGTGATTGTGGTGGCAGATGCAGCGCATGCATTTGGCGCAGAGCGAAAAGGAAAGAAATGTGGACAGGTTGCCGATTTTACAAGTTTTTCCTTTCATGCGGTAAAGAATCTAACGACAGCAGAAGGCGGAGCTGTGACATGGCGTCCAATCGATGGGGTGGATGATGAAGAGATTTATAAGAAATATATGCTCTTTTCACTTCATGGACAGTCAAAAGATGCGCTTGCAAAGACGCAGCTTGGCGCATGGGAGTATGATGTTGTGGCACCTTATTTCAAATGTAATATGACTGACATTATGGCTTCCATCGGACTGGTACAGTTAAAGCGTTATGATGCATTATTGGCACGTCGTCGGGAAATCATAGGAATGTATGATAAAGCACTGGAAAGTCTGCCGGTGAGTGTACTGAATCATTTTGATGAGGGTCACAAGTCCAGCGGACACCTGTATCTGATCCGTATTCAGGGAAAAACACGGGAAGAATGTAATGAGATCATTACGAAGATGGCAGAGCGTGGCGTGGCAACCAATGTGCACTACAAACCGTTGCCGCTATTATCTGCTTACAAGAATCTGGGATTTGATATCAAAGATTATCCAAATGCCTATGCATTATTTGAAAATGCAATTACATTACCGCTTCATACAAAACTCACAGATGAAGAGGTAAAATACGTGACAGATGTATTGAAGGAATGCATCGGATAGGAATGCTGTATGAGAAAATGGGACGAACTTCCGAAGTTTATGAGAACAGACGAAGTAAAACAATACTATGATATTCTGATCAGACACGAAAAAGAATTAAGATTAAAGAGATATTTTGACATTCTGCTTTCGATGATTTTACTTGTCATTTTATCACCGATCATGTTAGTCATCAGTATTGCAATCAAGCTGGATTCACCGGGACCGGTGATTTACAAGCAGGTGCGTGTGACACAGTATGGAAAGAAATTTCACATTCTAAAGTTCCGTACTATGGTGCAGAATGCAGACAAGATGGGAACACAGGTTACGATCAGTCAGGATTCCAGACTGACACGGGTTGGAAAAGTGATCCGTGGCTGCAGGATTGATGAATTTCCGCAGCTTATCAATGTTCTTCGCGGAGAGATGAGTTTTGTTGGAACCAGACCGGAAGTTGTGAAGTATGTAAAAGGATATACGAAAGAAATGTATGCGACTCTTTTGTTACCGGCAGGAATCACTTCCAGAGCCAGCGTATGCTACAAAGATGAGGGTGAAATGCTGGAGCATGTAGAAGATGTGGATTATGCTTATATTCATGAAGTGCTTCCGGAGAAGATGAGTTATAATCTGGAAGATCTGCGCAAATACAGTCTGTGGAGAGATTTTATGACCATGTTTATGACAGTATTTGCAGTATTACGATAAGAACTACAGTATAGGAGAAATGTATGTTAGTATCAGTTTGCACGATTGCGCGCAATGAAGAAGAGTATCTTCCACATTTGCTGGAGGATATCACAAAACAGGATTACCCGGCAGAGCAGATCGAAGTTGTGATGGTGGACAGCAGTTCAACAGACGGAACCAGACGGATTATGGAATGCTTTGCTGAAGATAATCCACAGTATCATAATTGTATTGTTACAGAAAATCAGGGAAACAATCAGGCCTCCGGCTGGAATCAGGCAATCCGCTGTTCAACCGGGGATATTATTATCCGTCTGGACGCACATGGGCGCATTCCGGAGGATTTTGTTTCCAAGAACGTGGAATGCATGGAAAGTGGAGAATATGTCACCGGGGGACCAAGACCGAATCTTCCGGAGAAGGACACACCTTGGCAGAGACTTCTATTGAGCGCGGAAAGTTCGATGTTCGGAAGTGGAATTGCAGGTTTCCGAAGAGAGAATGAAAAGAAATATGTAAAGTCCATGTTCCATGCAGCGTATCGGAGAGAAGTATTTGAAAAGGTTGGACTTTTCAATGAAAATCTGGGAAGAACGGAAGATAATGAGATGCATTACCGGATCCGGCAGGCAGGATACCGCTTATGCTACGATCCGCAGATTCATTCCTGGCAATATGTGAGAAGTTCGATTCCGGGAATGATGAAGCAGAAATACGGCAATGGAGACTGGGTAGCAAGAACTCTTGGCGTATGTCCTGGATGTCTCAGCATTTATCATTTTGTGCCGTTTGCTTTTGTGATTGCGATTCTTGTGACATCCATTTTGGTAGCACTAAAGAAGCCATTTCTGGCGATTGCCATGTGGATCACTTATTGGTGTGGTGCAATCGGAATGGCAATTCTGTCTGTAAAAAATGAGGCGAAGCATATATGTCAGCTTTTGCTTCCGGGAATCTTCTTTTTACTTCATTTAAGCTATGGAGTGGGAAGTGTCGTCGGAATGGGAAAGATGATAAAAGATAAAATTACAAAGAAATAAAAGAGAGGATTTAGTATTATGAAGTATGATTATTTAGTAGTAGGATCAGGATTATATGGGGCAGTATTTGCTCACGAAGCAAAGAAAAAAGGAAAAACCTGTCTGGTAATTGACAAGCGTCCGCATATCGGTGGAAATATTTATTGTGAAAATATTGAAGGAATCAATGTTCACAAATATGGTGCACATATTTTCCACACATCCAACAAACAGGTTTGGGATTACATCAATCAGTTCGCAGAGTTCAATAATTACATTAACTCACCGGTAGCAATTTACAAGGATGAGCTTTACAATCTGCCGTTCAACATGAATACATTCAGCAAAATGTGGAATATCAAGACACCACAGGAAGCAAAAGATATGATCGCAAAACAGGTTGCAGAGACAGGGATCACAGAGCCGAAGAACCTGGAAGAACAGGGGTTATCTCTGGTAGGAAAAGATGTATTTGAGAAATTGGTAAAAGGTTATACCGAAAAACAGTGGGGACGTGCCTGCAAAGACCTTCCGGCATTCATCATCAAACGTTTACCGGTAAGATTTACATTTGATAACAACTATTTCAATGACAGATATCAGGGAATCCCGATCGGAGGATATACAAAGATCATTGAAAAGATGCTGGACGGAATCGAAGTAAAGACAGATACCGACTACTTTGAATTTATCAAAGAAAATCCGGATATCGCAGAGAAGACACTGTTTACTGGAATGATTGATGAATACTTCGGATACAAGCTTGGAGCACTGGAATATCGTTCGGTAAGATTTGAAACAGAAGTGCTTGATACAGACAACTATCAGGGAAATGCAGTCGTAAACTATACCGAAAGAGAAGTTCCTTATACACGTATCATCGAACACAAGCATTTTGAATTTGGAAAGCAGGAAAAAACTGTTATCTCCAAAGAGTATTCTTCCGAATGGAAAGTAGGAATGGAACCATATTATCCGGTAAATAACGAACAGAACAATAAGCTGTTTGAAGAATACAGAAAGCTTGCAGACCAGGAGAAGAATGTGATCTTTGGTGGACGTCTTGGAAATTATAAGTATTATGATATGGATAAGGTAATTGAAGCGGCACTGGAGATGGTGGCTGAGGAATTATAGGAAAATATAGTATAAAAAACAGGGTATGAATGAGGATATCCTGTTTTTTATGTAATATGTATGGGAAGAAGTTGAAGATGGAGAAAATAATTAAAATAAGAAATAAGATCGAAATGAAATGGGAAGCTATTCCGTATGAAAAAAATGTGATATGTCGGAAAAAATTTTTTTGTGTGCATTAAGTGTATGGATAATCTATGCGTTTAATTGGATAACGATGTTTCATATACAGTGACCTGAACATTTATATTTTTATATACAGGTTTTTGTTGGTATGGCAGTGTTGTTTAGATACACGGTGCTGAGTTCTGAGAATATAGATGCTTTGGTTTTAGCTCTTATAGTTTTAGCTGTATTTGCAATTTCAAAAGATAGAAATGGGACAGGATTATTACTTGAAACAGGATTGTTTATTATCGGAGCTAGAAAGATTGATTATAAAAAGATTTTAAAATTATATCTTGCAATTGAAATCCCGTTAACGCTTATCACTTTAATGGCTGCACGTTTGGGAATAATTGAAAATTTAGTATATCACCGTGGAGAACAAGTGAGAATGACCTTTGGATTTGTATATCCTACAAATTTTGTGTTGCATCTTATGTTTATAATTGCTGCATGGATTGCAATAAAAGAGGTAAAATGCACATTTTTAGAGTTAGGTATGATTACGATACTTGTAGTTTTCCTGGACAAGTATTGTGATGCAAGGTGTGGAGAAATATGTATTATTCTTATTGTGCTTTGTACTGCATATTTAAAATGCAGAATGTATTTTGCAGAGAAAAAAGGGAAAAAGTATAAGACATCTAAGCTCTTAAATTTTTTATGTTTATGTGTGCCGTTTTTAGGTGCAGGAATAATGATTCTTTTGTCCAGATTTTATGATCCAAGTAAAGGCTGGATGGAAAAACTGAATAGTATTACGTCAACAAGACTTTTTTTGGGAAAGAAAACTTTTGATTTGTATGATGTGAAGTTGTGGGGACAGTATATTGAAATGCATGGAGGCGGTGGAACGACAGATCCTGTCCCAGAATACTTTTTTATTGATTGTTCGTATTTAAATATACTAATGAGATTTGGATTTGCTGTTTTTGTGATAGTAATGTTGTTATTAAGTATTATGATTATTAAGAGCTTTAATAAATCGTATTTGATGGCGATGATAGTTGTAATATGTATACATTCGGTAATAGAGCAACATTTGTTTGAATTGCATTATAATATATTTTTAATGTTAGCATTTGCAAATTTTAATGTACAAGATAATAGGAAAAAGGCGTTTATAAAAAACAAGAATAATAACGGTCTAGAATGAATTAGGATATGGGATAAAAACATATCCTGATTTTTACATTTTGATGATTTTGTAGTTGTTGTCAATCTTGCATTTTCCCAATATTTATGCTTTACTATATTATGTGTGTTTGTAAATACTGAGTAAAGGAAATGAAAGGAAAATGAAAAAACCAAAGATAAAAAGTATCGGTTATGGATTCTATTGTATTCTGATGATTTTAATCTCAGTTCTTGGATTTATTCTTTATAATCTGGGAAACTGGGTATTAGACACGTGGGGGCTGTTGTCTATCGATGAAATTATTTTTCATCTGAAAGTACCGCTTGATGGGACAAACTCAGACGTAGTACTTGATGGGATCAATGCATGCGTACCATTGGCAGTATTAGTATTATTTTTATCTATTTTCCTGATTATAGGATTAAGGAATAAGCATGGAAAATGTATGATTGCGTTATTTCTTGTAGCTGTGATTGCCTGTGGAAGTGCAGGAAGGGCGGCTTATGAAGTATATGATGAATTGGATGTAAAAGAATATCTGGTAAGTCAGAAGAAAGAATCGCATTTTATTGAACAGAATTATGTGGATCCACGTACAACGAAGATTACATTTCCGGAACAAAAAAGAAATCTGATTTATATTTATCTGGAGTCAATGGAATCCACCTTTGCGTCAAAAGGAGATGGAGGAGGACTGGATTTTAACTGCATTCTGGAACTGACGACTCTTGCAGAAGAAAATACTAATTTTTCCGATTCAGATAAATTGGGTGGTGGATATCCTGCTTATGGAGGAACCTGGACAATGGCAGGTATTTTTTCACAGACTTCAGGAATACCGATCAAGAATTCGGAACAGACGGATGATGTAAATGCAACACTTGCAGAACAGTCTTCTTTCTCTTCGCAGGCAAGAAACTTAGAGGATATTCTTGCAGATGAAGGATATAACCAGTGTTTTATGATTGGCTCTGATGCGACTTTTGGGGGAAGAAGAGCTTACTTTGAGAGTCATGGAAAAGGACAAACAGAAATCTGTGATTATAATACGGCAAAAGAAAACGGACAGATACCAGAAGATTATTATGTATGGTGGGGATATGAGGATCAGAAGCTGTTTGCAAATGCGCAGGAAAAACTGACCGAATTAAGTTCAAAAGATGAACCGTTTAATTTTACTATGCTGACGGTAGATACCCATTTTGAAGATGGATATGTATGTGAACAGTGTCAGAATGAATTTGGTGATAACCAGTATGCAAATGTAATGGCATGTTCGAGCAGGCAGGTAGATGCATTTGTAAAATGGATTCAACAACAGCCATTTTATGAAAATACAACGATTGTAATAAGTGGGGATCATTTGACGATGGATTCTGATTTCTGTAATGATGTCAGTGAAGATTATGAACGTAGTGTATACAATGTATTTATCAATCTTCCAGAAGGTCTGGACACTTCATTTGAAAAAACACATAGCAGAGAGTTTGCAACACTGGATATGTTCCCGACCACGTTGGCTGCGATGGGAGTAACAATTGAAGGAGACAGGTTAGCACTTGGAGTGAATCTGTTTTCTGATGAGCAGACACTTACCGAGCAATATGGAAGAAAAGGCCTTGATAAAGAGCTGATGAAAAAATCAAAATTCTATGATATGCTGATCAATGATGTGGATATTGATGCACTACAGAAAAAGCGAAAGGAAGAGGCCGAAAAACAGCAGGAGGAAAATGCAGATAATCAGGAAAATACAGATAATCAAGAGCAGCAGACGAATCAGCCAGATGCAGGTGTAGATACAAGTGGTATTGAAACGCCGGATGCATGGCAGGGGTATACGCAGGATAATTATCAGTATAATTATAATGACGGATCGAATGATTACTGGTATGACGGAGGAAATTCCTGGGACAATTCATGGAATGGAGGATATGATGATAATACTTATGTAGAACCAACTCCAACGCCGGAACCGACTCCAGCTCCAACGCCGGAACCAACACCAGATCCAACGCCGGCACCGGATCCAGCGCCAGAGCCGACACCAACACCAGATCCGGCACCGGATTCAACACCAACTCCGGATCCCGGTGGAGGCGCAGAAAGCAATGCAGGCGGAACAACAGAAAATGTAAATTAGAGAAGAACTCCGGTTTATGCCGGGGTTTTTCTTCGGATAAATAAAGCAGAACGGAGTTGTCCGTAAATTGATACAATGAGAAATTCTACAAACAAGTAGACATTTCCCCATAAAAAGTGTAAGATAGAGTCTAAGAGTATTTATACTTACAATTAATATGGTTAGAAAGAGGAAAGTACATGAAGATGAAGTTTACGAAAAAAATAGCGACAATTCTTTTGTCTGTATGTCTGATCGTACCATGTTTTTCTGTGATGGCGCTAGCTGCAAATGGTGTGATATTCTTTTCTGATCTTGAGACAAGTGTCGGGGATGAATTTACGATCACAGGTACAGCAGTTGTCAGCGGAGATGTAATCGGAGACGCAACGATTCATATGACTTACGATCCTTCTTATATGCGATTTGAAGAGGGAGACGGAGTGAATGCAGACACGGATGGTAATCTGACATTTAAAGGTTCAGGTGACGGAAGCAGTGACCGGATTGAGTTTACAATGAAATTCCAGGCTCTCCAGGAAGGAAGTACAAGACTTGAACAGGGAGATGCGACGGTTACAGACAGCGCTGGATCAAGTGTGGCATGTGAAGAAGGATATGCGGATGTTACGATTGGAGCAGGAGATCCAAGCAAGATTAAAGATGTTGCGAATGGAGCAAGTGTCACGATTGATGGTCAGGAGTATACCTTATCCGGTGATTTCTCAGACAGCATGATTCCAGCTGGATTTACAGCAGGAGAGATTACTTATAATGATTCGACGTATAAAGGTGCTGTGCAGGAAAAGACAGGACTTCAGATGGCTTACTTGGTAGACGGCGATGGAAAAGGCGATTTCTGGATGTATGATTCATCTGACAGTAGCTTCTCACCGGCAGAACAGGTTGTGATTTCAGATACTTATTCTATCGTAATTTTTGATGCAGGCAGTAAAGTGTCTATGCCAGCAAAGTATTCAAAAGGAAATCTGGAGATCAACGGCAAGACTTTTGAAATCTGGGATGAACCGGATCGCGATGATTTCTATGTATTATATGCAGTAAATAATGACGGTGAAGAATCCCTCTATTTATATGACTCTGTAGAGCATACTTATCAGAGAATGGAGACTCCGAAGTCTGCGACTACACCGGATAAGAAGAGTGCAAGCAAGTTTGACGCAATTTTAGAAAAGATTTCCGATCATTTGATCTGGTTTGTAGCAGCGGCAGCAGTTATCGTTATTCTTCTGGTAATCTTCCTTCTTGTTTCCGTTGTGAAGTTACATAACCGCAACAGAGAGTTGGATGATCTGTATGATGAATATGAATTGGACGATGAGCCGCAACGTAATCCGGTAAAACCGATCCAGCCTGTTAAGGCAGAAAAGAAATCACAGTTCAAAAAGAGACAGGATGATGATTTTGAAGATGATTATGACGACTTCGATGATGATTTCGACGATGATGATTATTATGATGATGACTTCGACGATGATTATGATGACGAAGGAATAAGTGATGATACTCGTAGCGTTGATGAGTTTGATGATGACGACTTTGATTCGTTCGATGATTATAATATCAAGAAAGAAAAGCGTAAAAAAGGTGATACTTTCGAAATGGATTTTATTGATCTGGATTAAAGAGAAAGGCGGGGATGACGATTGTTATTCCCGCTTATTCTTTACAAAAAGTCCCATATTTGCTACAATGTAACGAAAAGAGTAAAATTTATTTTTGCAAAAAAGACTGGAGGATATAGATAAATGTGTGGAATCGTAGGATATGTTGGATCGCAGCAGGCGGCTCCGATCTTACTGGATGGACTGTCAAAGCTGGAGTATCGTGGATATGATTCAGCAGGGCTTGCTGTCCGTAATGGAACCGAAGAAACGGAAGTCATCAAGGCAAAAGGCCGTTTGAAAGTATTAGCTGAGAAGACCAACAACGGTACAGCAGTTCCGGGAACCTGTGGAATCGGTCACACCAGATGGGCAACACACGGGGAACCGTCAGAGAACAATGCGCATCCGCATATGAGTGACGATGGCAATGTAGTTGCTGTACACAACGGTATTATTGAAAACTATCAGGAGTTAAAGAACAAGCTGCTCCGCAAAGGATATACATTCTACTCTGAGACGGATACAGAGGTTGCTGTTAAGCTGATCGATTATTATTATAAAAAGTATGAAGGAACACCGGTAGATGCGATCAACCATTCCCTGGTCCGCATTCGTGGATCTTATGCGCTTGCTGTGATGTTCAAGGATTATCCGGAAGAAATTTATGTGGCAAGAAAAGACAGCCCGATGATTTTAGGTGTCGGTGATGGGGAATCCTTTATTGCGTCTGATGTACCGGCTATTTTGAAATATACAAGAAATGTATACTATATTGGTAATCTGGAGATGGCAAAGATCAGCAAAGATGAAATCATTTTCTACAATCTGGATGGTGAAGAAATCCAGAAGGAGATGAAGACCATCGAATGGGATGCGGAAGCAGCTGAAAAAGCCGGTTATGAGCATTTTATGATGAAAGAGATCCATGAGCAGCCAAGAGCGGTTAAGGATACTCTGAATTCTGTATTAAAAGACGGAAAGTTTGATCTGACAGATATCGGATTAGCGGAAGAGGATATCCGGAGAACAAGCCAGATTTACATTGTAGCATGTGGTTCTGCTTACCATGTAGGTATGGTGGCACAGTATGTGATCGAGGATCTGGTGAAGATTCCTGTTCGTGTGGAGCTGGCTTCTGAATTCCGTTACCGTAAGCCAATTCTGGATCCAAATGGTCTGGTGATCATTATCAGCCAGTCAGGAGAGACTGCAGACAGTCTTGCAGCGCTCCGTGAGACAAAAGCGCAGGGAATCCGTACACTTGGAATTGTCAATGTAGTTGGATCTTCTATTGCAAGAGAAGCGGATAAGGTATTCTATACTCTTGCAGGACCGGAGATCTCTGTGGCAACAACGAAAGCGTACAGTACACAGCTGATGGCTTCTTACATCCTTGCAATTGAGTTTGCCAAAGTAAAAAATACAATCACTGAAGAGCAGTATGAAAATTATATTGCCGAATTACAGGCAATCCCGGAGAAGATTGAAAAGATTATTGAAGATAAAGAAAGAATCCAGTGGTTTGCAGCAAAGCAGGCAAATGCAAAGGACGCATTTTTTGTCGGACGTGGAATTGATTACGCAATCTGTATGGAAGGCAGCCTGAAGATGAAAGAGATCAGTTACGTTCATTCAGAGGCATATGCAGCGGGAGAACTCAAGCACGGAACCATTTCTCTGATAGAGGATGGAACGCTTGTGATCGGTGTGCTGACACAGCCGGAATTATATGAAAAGACGATCAGCAACATGGTAGAGTGCAAGAGTCGTGGTGCATATCTGATGGGACTTACAACTTATGGCAATTACAGCATTGAGGATACTGCTGATTTTGTGGTTTACATTCCGAAGACAGATGAGCATTTTGAGGCATCGCTTGCAGTGATTCCGCTGCAGCTGATGGGATATTATGTATCCGTTGCAAAGGGACTGGATGTAGATAAGCCGCGTAATCTGGCGAAATCTGTAACGGTTGAATAAAGTGATGTAGGAAGTTCCAGCGGAATTTCCTGTTGAATAAACGAGATGAACGACATAAAAATGTGCCGTTCATCTTTTTTTTCATATTTTATCACACTTTCATCACAATTATAGGCTAAACTCTTAACTATAGAAAAGGAAAAGAAAGGAGTCTTGAATGATGGACAATCAGTACAATTATTACAGACCAGATTCAGATGAAAATAGAGGAGCAGACAATCAGCAGGGATTCGGAGCAGGACCGCAGCAGAATCCGAAAGCTCCAAAACCGAAAAAAGGTTACGCAAAGAAAGTCGCACTTGTTGTAGGTGCTGCAGTATTATTCGGGGCAGTTGGTGGTGTGACGATGCAGGGAACCAGTTATCTGACTGGTAAGCTGCTTGGAAAGAATACAAAGAGTACCGTAGGCACAACAAAGACTGTATCGAACGCAAAGCTTACGACATCTACCAGTACAGTAACTTCTGATGTATCAGATATTGTTGAGAATACACTTCCGTCAATCGTTTCTATTACCAATATGAGCGTACAGGAAGTACAGAATTTCTTCGGAGGAATCAGCCAGCAGGAGAGTGAAAGCGCCGGATCCGGTATTATCATCAGCCAGAATGATTCAGAACTCCTGGTTGTTACCAATAACCATGTTGTAGAAGGAAGCGATACACTTACTGTTACATTTAATGATGGTAACAGCGTGGAAGCGCAGATTAAAGGAACAGACTCCGCAAGGGATCTTGCAGTCGTAGCTGTTCCGCTTGATAAAATTTCAGACGATACAATGAATGCGATTAAGGTTGCAACACTTGGAGATTCAGATTCTCTGAAGGTTGGAGAACCTGCTATTGCAATCGGTAATGCACTTGGCTATGGACAGTCTGTTACAACTGGTATCGTCAGTGCAACCGGACGAACAATTGATGGATTTGACGGAGAATACATCCAGACAGATGCAGCAATCAACCCTGGTAACAGTGGTGGAGCTCTTCTGAATGCAAATGGTGAGGTAATCGGTATCAACTCTGCAAAGATCAACAGCTCGGCAGTAGAGGGTATGGGATTTGCGATTCCGATTTCTGATGCAAGTGATGTTATCCAGAATCTGATGAATAAAGAGACAAGAAGCAAGGTTTCAGATGAAGAAAGAGGATATCTTGGAATCAAGGGATACGATGTATCTGAAGAAGGTGCACAGATGTACAATATGCCGACCGGTGTTTATGTCAAAGAAGTTATGAGTGGTGGCGGAGCTGAGAAAGCCGGCCTTACAAAAGGATCGATCATTACTGGTTTTGAGGGAAGTTCCATCAGTGGTATGAGCTCTCTTCAGGAACAGCTTCAGTATTATAAAGCCGGAGAAGAGGTAACGCTTACCGTACAGATCCCGGATAAGAATGGTGAATATACAGAGAAAGATATCAAGGTTACACTTGGTAAAAATTCATAAAATGATGTGAACACGCCGTTTTATGGGAGTATGAGGTGTTCGAGGATTGCGGGAATTGCATAGCAATGGAGCAATCCGGTTACATCATAAAATACTAAAGAAAGATGCCGTCAGATCAGAAATGGTCTGGCGGCATTATTGATGTTACGACCTGTTTGAAACGGAAACGGGCATCAGATTATACCGGATGCAAAAGTCAGAACCCTTTTTAAAAAATTACCATACAATAATATTGCAGATATAAGAAAGGGGAGCCAAAACAATGCAAAATTGCAGAAATAATAATCCATATATGAGACGTGCAAATTGTGGATATGGCAATAATAACAATAGCTGTAATAGTAATTCATGTATGGCGAACAATGATGGAAGAAATCTATCGATGTCAGCACCTGTTTACCGAGAACGATCTGGATGTAGCGACCGGGACGATGCGTTGGATGGAATGTCGATCGCAATGGCTTATGTGCCATGGCAGAGTTGGAGACACATTTACGAAGCCGGAAAAGGATTCCACAGAGGAACCATATTCGAAGAGCTTGATCTTCCGTTTAAGGGGAAAGGAGGATGTAACGCATGAATGAAATGCCAAATTCCAAACCTTGTAGAAAAGATCTCCTGATGCAGATTGGTCATGCGAGCTTTGCGGTAGATGATGTGAAGCTTTATCTGGACACTCATCCTCGTGATCAGGAAGCACTGGACTTTTTTTATGAATATAATAAAAAAAGGAACCAGTTGTTGAAAGAATATGCAAAATATTATGGACCGCTCACAGTAGATACCGCTGTTCCTTCCTGCTCAGACAGATGGAACTGGATTCAGGAACCATGGCCATGGCAGGAAGGAGGGTGTTAGTTTATGTGGAATTATGAAAAACGTTTACAATATCCCGTAAAAATTACCCAGACCAATCCGAAGATGGCCCAGGTAATCATCAGTCAGTTCGGTGGACCGGATGGAGAATTAGCTGCGTCCATGCGTTATTTATCACAGAGGTACACCATGCCGTACAAAGAAGTGACAGGAATTTTAACCGATATTGGCACAGAGGAATCAGCACATACAAGATGGAAGTAAAAAAGATCAGCGAGAAATACGCGGAAAAACGTCTATGGAAAAAGAAGAATGCCGTTGGCCACGGGCGTTTTTCTCTGTTTTTGTAAAATCTATTCTTTCAATCACATTCTTCAAAGCTGTATTTTTATCTGCAGCATCAAAAGTATCCCATGCATTTAGAAGCTCCTGACATTTAGGGACAAATGTGGAGCGGTTCTTTTTCGACAAATCGAGACGCACGATATCAGCATTCACAGATTCAATTTTCTTATCAAAATCTTTTATTTTATCTTCCAAAGCAGTAGAACGCTCAAAGAAAATCTCTTTTGTATAAATCCCCTGTTCTAATAAATCGAATAAGGATCCCCGTTGCTTCAGAGTTGTCTCCTTTTCTTTTTCCAAATTCACAAGAATGGACCGGAGAGATTCTTGCTCGGAATCATCTGTACTTTCAAAATTGTTTACCTTGTAGTCAGCTATGTAGTTGCGGATCCATTCCAGGACAGCGTTTTCGAGCTCTTCAAGTTCAATAGCTACAGTGGCACATCCGGCATATTGGCAAATAAGATAATCACGAGGCTGTTTGGCGGACATTTTTTTTCTCACCATGACACGCCCGCAACAAGAACACCGGACAATTCCGGCGAACGGGTTCTGAATTCTACAGCTACGTTTTACCGGAGCGGTCATGGAAGAGTTTACAGAGTTCGCCCGGTAATAGAGATCTTCCGAGATACATCCAGGATGTTTTCCTTTTACTAAAATATAATCATCTGCCTTCGGACGGCTGGTTGCGATTTTTCCATTTACAATTGCTTTTTGTGATTTTCGGTAATTCCAACGTAACATTCCTATATTTACAGGGTTTGAAATGATTGTTTTTACAGTAGCCGGATTAAAAGGCTTTCCACTACGAGAAACGATTCCCATGCCGGTTAATGCAGAACAGGTCTTCTGGAATCCGTATTTTTTATTCCCCATAAAATCATACATCAGTTTCAAAACCGGATTTTCTTTTTCGTCTGGTACGAGCGTAAAATGCTTGCAATCATCCGCTTTTACACGCCTCCAACCGTATGGAGCGATGTTGCCGACATAATATCCGTCTTTTACAGATCGAATACGCCCAGCCTGCATCCTACGTTTAATAGTGGCATATTCACGCCGGGACATAAAAAGAGAGAACTCGAAGTATTCGTTGTCGTTCTCAATCGCTGGATTATAAGTCTTTCCTGGAGTAACGATCAGAGTGTTGGAGTAGAAGAAAGCTCTCTGAACACGTCCTTGATCAATAGTGTCACCTCTGGCGAGACGTTCCACTTCCATAACAAGGACACCTTCCCAGATACCGGATTCAACTTCGGATAAAAGGCGGACCATTTCCGGTCTGGCATCGATGCTATCTCCGGATACGACTTCTCTATAAATAGCTCCGATCGGAAGGCTTCTGGAACGTGCAAGTTCAAGAAGAGTTTCCTCATGACGTTTCAAAACATCAATTCCGAGTGCTTCGAGGTCGGAATCTTTTCTGGATTTTCTTAAATAAATTACATACATGATGTATCAGCTCCTTTGTATTTTATGAAAAAAAGGGTACAAAAATAACAGCCTGAGAACTTTTGTTCTCTTGCGATGGCTGTCCGAAGATGATACAATATTATTTGCAGTTTGAGTATCTCTTCGGAGAACTTAATGAGAAACATATTGACGTATGTTTCATCGCTCGACCGTTCCTGTTGGCGCAGGAACGGTTTTTATTTATTCGTTGATCATATCATAAAAAACATTTTCAGATATAATTTCGATATCATTTCCTGCTAGTTTCAGAGATTCCGCTTTTTTCTGCTTAGAGCTCTTTCCACCTTTGATGGATGAACAATAATCATTATTACCAAGGATAAGGTAGTTGGTTTTCTTGGTTACTGAATTTCCAACTAATCCACCTAAATCTACAACTATCTGCATTGCATCTTTGCGAGCCATTTTTTCAAGGGTTCCCGTAAACACGCAGGTTTTTCCGAATAAAGGATGCGTTTCATCAAAATCGGTTTTCTCGGTCACAATATCCTTGGCAGATAAATTGGATTTAGTATTTGGCTTGGCAATATATGGAAGATTAAGCATTTTGCACCATTCTTCTTCAGACAAAATAGTGAGCGAACCGGAATCAACCAGTTTCTTTGCTTTTTCAAATTTTGCGCTATTTGAGCCTTGCATAAAAGCTTTATAGGTATAATGGCTGAATACCACAAAATCGCATGAATTATAAAAAACATCACTCATTTTTGCATTACATTTTTGAGAAACTTCTTTCATAAAGGAAAAAGAATACAGCTGCGGAACTCCTTTAACAGCAAGTCGCTTTCCATAAAATGGATTTGATTCATCGAAACTTAATGAATCAAGTAGTGCTGCCTCGGAGGAGGGCATTTTATCTGATGCCTCTTTTAATTTGTAATATAATTGAATTGTAGTATAACAATCAGCAAGAGCCCGGTGAGCTTCTTTGACTTCGATATTAAGATAATCTGCTAAAATGGATAGTTTATGAGCTGGAGCATCTTTGAAAAAGCGCCTGCTTAATCGAAGAGTATCTACAAAATCATTTTTTAAAGGAACAGAAAAGTGTTTTTCAAAGCTATCATATAGAAAGTTAATGTCAAAATGCACATTATGTCCGATTAAAATGGAATCACCGATAAACTCAAAGTAATCTTTTAAAACTGAAGTAGGATCTGGAGCAGAAGAAAGATCATCATTGGTAATACCTGATAAGGATGTAATGAACGGGTCAATTTCTCTGCCTGGATTGATAAGTGATGAAAAAGTATCAATAACCTCGTTGTTTTGAACCTTTACAGCACCAACTTCGATAATTTGATCAATTGATGGATCCAGACCAGTTGTTTCGATATCGATCGAAACAAAAGAATCTGGAAATTCAAGTAAACTATTTCCTTTTTCTGTTCTCATAGAAAAAATCCCCCTTGTATAAAGTGTTTTATATAATCGCATATGCGGTTATATCCATCATACATAGATTTTCAAAATTCAGCAGATAATAACTGCATGGAAATCCTATTATCTAAAATCATGCACGAAAGAAATCTAACGGTACGTCAAGTAGAACAGATGACCAAAGTCCCAAAATCCACCATAAATGATATTATGAATGGAAAATCACCACGGCTGGACACATTGGAGCAGCTGGCAAAGGGATTAAAAGTCAAAATATCTGATCTATATGACTCTCCGTACAAATAAGTGTCCGAGTTCTCGGACAAATTTAAAAATCGCGTTACTTCTCCAGTTTTGGATTGTTATTATAGTAGAAAGTATAATAAACAGAACAAATGTTTGCGAAACTCTTGAAAATATTTGTTTCAAGATGTAATATAAAAGCAAACATACGTTCGGAAACGCCGAGACTGGAGGGGTTACATATGAGTCAAGATGAACATAACAAGCAAAAAGACATAACTTTTATTATTGAATTACTTAATAAAGTATCTCCGGAAAAAGTACGAGATATCCTGGTGTTTATCCGGAGCTATCTCGGAAAGTAAGTTCTAAAGAGTCAGGCTACTGGCTCTTTTTTAAGTTGTCTATAAATTGCTGTGCAATCTTTTCTAATGTTGCTTTGCTTGTATCGTCCAGTTGCTCGTATGTAACGATAAAAGATTGGATAGCATTAACTATCGCAGAGTCTTTATCTTTCAACAGCATACCGGTATATTTCAGTAGTTTCTGCTGTTCGGTCATTTGCTCAAACATTTCACCTTCTCCGGTTCGGAGCCATTCTTCATTTACATCAAATTCCCTGCAAATAGAAGAAACAACAGCATCGAGAGGTGTTCTTGCACCAGATTCGTAACCGGCAACAGTACCTTGTTTTACACCTATCTTATTTCCAAAATCAGATTGATTAAGTCCTAACTCCTTCCGGAGTAAACGAATTCTTTCGTTCATTTGTTGCTCACCTTCTTTCTAAAAACGATTATAGCACACAAAATATTGCATTGCAATAAAAAAGGCGAAAAACTATTGACAAAATAATAGCGTTGATATAATATGATATTGCAAAGATATGAAAGCGTGGTGATGAAAAATATGATGGATTTAGAAATGAAGAAAGAACAGGAGATTAAAAACATGGTAACAATTCTGGAGCAGATTGATCTGCCTGATATTATTCTGCTTACGCGAGATGCCAATACACTTCTGATGCGGCAGAAAGAAGCAGAAGCACAGGAACAGAGAGTGAGGTGAAGAAAAAATGACATTTTTTGAAAAAGCAGCAATAGTAGGTGTTTGGGGAGTTGCAATTGCGGCAGTAGCAATAATGAAAAAAATAGAGCCCGAGAATAAGGTATATCCTTTCTGGGCTCTGGCACTTGCAGCTATAAATATGATTGTAATAATTTGGGGGTAAGTTTACTTTGATTATTTTACCGCTTCAAGTAAATAAGACGGTTTAGTTTCTTCCAGATCATTGCGCAAGACTAAACATACGGTTCTTAAGTGTGCATTGTAATCAGCAAGAAGCTCATCCGATACGCCGGAGTCTATAAAATTTGAGCTTATATAATCGATAAAAGAAATCAATTGATCTTGACTTTTTGCGCTGCAATATAGAAGTGCATTGTTTGCATTTGCAGTTACAGCAACAAAGGTATTATAAGATCTGGAAAGAGCGATGTAGTCATTGGCAGATTTTATGAAATCTGCATAAGCTTTTTTCTTATCAGAATAATAGGTGTTTAACTGAATAGATTCGGCTTGCTGTAAGATTTCTAATTTTTTGAGTTGCTGATTTTGATCCATTTCAGACTGGTGAATTCGGGTTAGATGGATGTTATTGAATAGCGCAATTAAAACGGCTGAAACAATAGGACCGAGAGACAAAATAATTGTTGATATTACTTTGATATCCATAGAAATCTCCTTTCTTAAAAACTCGGCATGGCAGTGCCTGTGTTTAAAAGTATAGGAGAAAACCGAATTATTTGCAACAGGTGAAAACAGTGAGTAGAAAAGTGGGGTGATGAGAAGAATGAATGAACAGGAGAAAAAAGAAATAACTGAAATGACAGAAGTGGCAAAATATCTTGTGCTGCATGATCCACAGGGATTTGTGATTGCCAAAAGCAATATGGATATCTTAAAAGCCAGAGCGGATCTGGAGAAGCAGGGAGCGGAAATTGTAAGGTGAAGTCATTGGAATCGTAAAAGGATATGCGCTTTGTGCAGAAAATCAGAGGAGGTGATGGAAGAAAATGAACATTTGCGAAGCAACAAAGAAAGCACTGGAAGAAAACAAGTGTATAAGAGAGAAACCTTATAAGGTAAAAGTAAAACCTATAAAGGGAGATGTCGGGACGATAATGGGACTGGATGGGAGCCATCCTGTTAAAGGATGGCAGCCAACAGCCAGAGAGTTGATTTCTGAGTCGTGGGAAGTTATGGAATAAATTGAGCCAGAAAATTTACGACATTAAGAAGAGTTTCCTTTTTCTGGTTTTCCATGGTGACAATGGCTTTATCGGTAAGGGAAGAATCGTAAATAAAATCACTGGCATGATGATTGTCAAGATATCCATTACGACCTAATTCGCACATACAATCGTCAACATCGGAAACAGACCAATCAGGGAAAAGCAATTTCTGAACAGATTCGGATGAATCAAATTCTTTCGAAGCGCTGCGGGAAAGACCGTTAGAACGGCGCAGACAATATTCTTTGTATAGATGATAAAGAACGGTTTTTGAATCTTTTGTAAGCATAACGTAGCTCCTTTCTTTGATACTCAGCATGGCAGTGCCGGTAGTTAAAGTATAGGAGAATCTGATGAAAAGGGCAACAGGAAAGAAAGAGGTGATAAAATGCAGGAATTGTTGAAAATTAGTTATGAAGCAGAAAATCCGACTGTTTCAGCAAGAGAGCTTTATGATCGATTAAACATTAAAAGCAATTTTACAACTTGGTTCAGGCGTATGTGTGAATATGGCTTTGAAGATGGAAAAGACTTTTTTCCAAAAATGGAAGAAAGTACCGGTGGCAGACCTTCCGAGGAATTTGCCATGAAAATTGATATGGCAAAAGAAATCTGCATGCTCCAGCGATCACCGGAAGGCAAGCGGATCCGCCAGTACTTTATAGATCTGGAGAAAGCATGGAACACACCGGAACAGATATTTGCCAGGGCATTAAAGATGGCAGACAAGACTATCGAAGAACTGAAGCACAATAATGCAGCCCTTCTGGAAGATAATGTCCGGATGAAACCGAAAGAAGTATTTGCGGATGCGGTAGCAACAAGCCAGAGCACAATCCTGATTGCGGATCTCGCAAAGCTCCTGAAGCAGAATGGCGTGGATACCGGTCCGAAGAGACTCTTTGAGTGGCTGCGTGTGAATGGTTATCTGATCCGGAGGAAAGGAACAGACTACAATATGCCAACGCAGAAGTCAATGGAGCTGCAGTTGTTCCAGGTAAAAGAGTCTACGGTAAATAATCCGGATGGATCCGTGAGAATCAATAAAACTACAAAGGTTACAGGCAAAGGTCAGCAATATTTTATCAATAAGTTTTTAAAAGAGTAGGCGAGGACAAAGTAAGAAGGACAATCTGGACAGCATAGCATAAAAAGAGGTGATGATAAATGATTGTTGAAACCATGCAGATCGGAAACGCAACCATACGGGTGCATGATGATTGTTTTAAAAAGACGAAAGAGGAAATGCAGCAATGTGCAGATGGATTTTTCAGAGTTCTGATCGAAGCTGCAGAGAGAAAAAAGGAGAAAACCGCGTAAGCGGTACCAGTTGGACAAGCAAAGGAGGGATAAGAGATGTTTTATAAAATTGCAAAGGCATTAAGTAAAGCGACTATTATTTTGGGATTTGTGCTTATGGTTGGTGGCGGTTCGGAAAAGAGTCAGGAACTGTTTTATTTATATGAAGCACTTGGAATAGTCACGTTTGCCGCCGGAGCGTTTGCACTGGAATGTATATGTGATACGCAGGAACAACTTGAAAAAGCATTGAGAAAAAGATGCGAAGAACAGTATGCAGCAGATGCCGACAAACCAAAGATTACCATAAAGGCAAATATGGAGCTGCTACAGAACACAGAGCTGTATGAAGATGTAAAAGAATTGGAATCTGTATCTCTTGGAGATACCGTCCACTGTAAACACTCTAAGCTCGGAATCGTATCTGATGCCAGAGTGATTGAACTGGAATGGGATGCTGTGAGGGAAAAACTCACATCCGTAACACTCGGAGAATTCCAATACAATTTCTTAGACAATGCATCTTCCGTAATGCATAGAGTAGAGCAAGCTATCAGAAATGATGGTACACTTGTCGGACAGCAAGTGCGCGGAATTATTAACGGTGTAAAAGCGCAACTGAAAGCACAATCCACGATTGCAAAAAAGCAGACTGTAAGAGCTGTGTTATTTGAAGATTTGGATCCGGAATCACCCACGTTTGGAGCTATGTGCCTTGGAACACTTGGATTCGAGATTGCATCCGAACGTACTGCGGATGGAAATGATTGGAAGTGGAGCACATTCGGAACAGGAGCTGGGTTCTTTGCAGATTTTATCGTTGCAGGAACAATGCTGGCGGACCGCATAAGAGGTGGCACGCTGGAACTTGGTGGCGCGGATAATGGCAATGGTGTAGCGAGAGTCATGGATGCAAGTGGGAACGAGATTGTGCGGCTCGATAAAGATGGTGTGTATGCGAAAGGCAGATATGTATGTGCTAATTCAGATGGAAGCCAGACAGCTACATTGTCGGAAGGAAATCTTAAATTTAAGACATCGAATTACGAAGTTGTGATTCGTGCCGGAGCGACCGGTGGACAAACAGGGTTGTTGATCTATCCGGAGCAAGGAAGCACACGAACAAAATATCTTTCGATCGGAAACGAACTCAGAGGACAATTTGACAGTGTAGCTTTGATTGCGTCTGGGAAAATGACGGTCGGCGGTTCATCGCTGGAAGTCCAGAAAGATTCTAAAGGATACTATGCAAAAACTGGGAAAGCAGTATTTTCTGATGGAACATATCTGGAGTATGTAAATGGGTATCTGGTTGGAGGAAGTACAAAAGGAGGAAGCTTTTAAATGAGCTGGACAATCGGGAATTACGCACTATCGCAAGTGCAGATGAACGCAAATGCGGTAGAAGTGTACAAGTATTTTTCCGGAAGAGGTTGGTCTTTAAATGCAATTGCCGGAATCCTGGGGAATATGCAGAGTGAGTCTTATGTAAATCCGGGAGTGTGGCAGAACTTAAATGAAGGGAATTATTCTGGCGGATTTGGATTGGTCCAATGGACTCCGGCGACCAATTACACAAACTGGGCGACGGCAAACGGATATTCTATAACTGATCCGAACGGGCAGCTATATTGGATTGATACACTATCAGAGTCAACCGGACAGTGGATTCCAACCAGTTCTTACAATATGTCCTGGGTAGCTTTTAAGACATCCGGATCATCTCCGGAAGATCTTGCTAGTGCATTTTTAAAGAACTTCGAGCGTGCAGGCGTAGAAGTGGAATCCGCCAGGAGATCACAGGCAAGAAGCTTTTACAATTTGCTGAGCCAGTATGGTGCGAATTCTAAAGCAATAGAATCTGCCGTTGAGTGGGCGATTGGCATTGCGAACGACAATAGTCATGGATACGATCAGGGGAATCGATGGGGACCTGATTATGACTGCTCATCACTACTGATCACGGCGTACCAACAAGCTGGTATTAAAGTAAAAGATGCAGGAGCAACTTATACCGGAAATATGTATGCTGCGTTTAAATCCTGCGGATTTGAGGATGTAACCGGTTCTGTTAATTTATCTTCAGGAAGCGGCGTTCAACGAGGCGATATCCTTTTGAATGTGGCAAGTCATACTGCAATGAGTATCGGAAATGGACAGGTTGTACAGGCGAGTCAGAATGAGAATGGAGGAGCGACAGGAGGAGCAACAGGAGATCAGACGGGGCAGGAAATCTGGTGTACAAGCTATTACAATTTTCCATGGGATTACGTTCTTAGACTTCCTGGGGGCAGCACGGGAACCGCGACCAGTGTTTATATCGTCCAGTGGATTCCTGGATAAGAAAGGAAAAAGAAAAATGAATACTATAAAAAGGGATGTTTACGTGCTTAGAAATACCATTAAGATCCCGATCGAAGTAACAAAAGGGACGGATATGTTAGGACTTGAGTTTGCGGTCAGGGATTATGAGATTCCGGCAACGGCAGCAGCGGTTGCCTATGTTTATCATAAAAGCATGGATAAACCCAAAGGTACACTATGTGATGTTGACAACAGTGTGATCTCGTTTACACCGAGTGGTGATTTTTTTGCGGTTGGAATGAATGAACTGCAGATCAGAGTCATTAATGATGGAAAATCACTGATTTCGTTTAAAGAAACAATAAAATGCTCTGATACAATGGGATTTCCAGATGACGAGGAAGAAAAACAGAAAACCTTGGTGGAACAGCTTTTGACGAAAGTAGGAAAGGAAGAAGGGGACAGAAAAACAGCGGATGACACGGAGCGAGAAGAACGCATAGCTGCAGATGCTGAGGAAAAGAAAGCACGAGCAGAAGCTGATGATGCTATCCGTGCGAATAGGATTGTTACTTTGGATGAAATTGATCTTGTAACAGAGGAAGGATTCTTCGTAGATGCACTGGCAGTTAAAGAGTTAAATAGCAAATTAAAAAATGCAGAGACAACAATAAAAAATAATTTAATGAGTATAAACACATATCCTGTGACACTTAATACTTCTAACGTAAAAACGTCCGATTCATGGATTGAGTGCAATAGAATTGGGAATTTGGTGATGGTCAATGGATGCACCAAAATCACAAAAAATGTTAATGTATATGCTGGTCTTAATATTGCAAGTGGAGTACCTGCTCCGTGCTGTGATAAACAGTTTTATACTGGAGGAATAGTACAAGATAATACATATTCCAGTTGCCTTCTTTGTGTTAGTAAGAATGGTGAAATCGATCTCTATGTAAGATGGCAAAAAGCTTTAGCAGGAGATGTTTTTTATTATGAGTTCTGCTATATATGTAAATAGTCATTGTTTTACAAGAACTTCAATCAATTCGATTAAAATAATTGCTATTTAGTTCAGAATCCCTCTAAAAAGAAGAAAGGAGTAACGATGAATATACTTTTTTTAGACCAGAAAGAACCAGTTGAAGGAAAAGTAGTTAAACAAGATGATTCGCATATTCTAATTGAAGGGGTAGAGAAAAACACTTCTGGGTTTCGACTACTTACAGAGAAAGGATGTGTTTTTGGTAAGTATGAAGAGTTTACTACACTTTATAAAGAAGAAGAAAATGGATTTATTCTGTCTAATGACGGAAGTGTATATGTAGAACCAGAACCGGAACCAGAACCAGAACCGGAACCAGAACCATATGAGCCAACTTTGGAGGACTTGCAAGAGGCTAAAGTAGCTGAAATGAACATGGCACAACAGGGGATTATTGCTGCAGGTGTGGATGTCGTTCTTACGGATGGAACTACAGAACATTTCACGTTGGAAGATCATGACCAGACAAGTCTTGTCGGATTACAAAGTCAGGTCGCAGCTGGAGAAGAAAATATTCCGTGGCACACATCGAATGAAGCGGAACACTGTAAATTCTACAGCAATAAAGATATGAAAAAAATTACAGCAACCGCAATGGCTTACGTGACATGGCACGTAACATATTTCCGTGACCTGCGCATTTACATCCGTTCGCTGGAAAGCAAGGAAGATGTAGAAAAAGTTACTTACGGAATGGATATTCCAGAAGCATACCAGTCAGAGCCATTGAAAGCAATGATGGCTCAGAAATCATGAAGAAATTAAGACCGCTGATTCTGTTTGTGATTGGCGGTCTGATTTATATATTGATTGAACTTGTTGCAAGAGGGCGCACTCATTGGACGATGTTTATTGTTGGAGGTGTGGCGTTTTTCCTTATTGGTTGTATCAACGAAAAATGCCGGAAGATGCCATTGGTAAGGCAGATGTTGATCGGTGCGATTATGATTACTGCATTGGAATTTGTATGTGGCTGTATCGTGAATTTATGGCTCGATTGGAATGTTTGGAATTACAGTAATATGCCATTCAATTTATTTGGTCAGATATGTTTACCGTTTTCAATATTGTGGTTCTTCCTATCAGCCGTAGCAGTTGTACTTGATGATTATATAAGACATTTATTATGGGGCAAGAAAATACCGCACTACAAATTATTTTAAAGAGGATGTCTGAAATGAAAGATGTAAATGAGTAGTGGAGTAGAGGTGAAATTGTAGAGGTGAAATTATGGATAATATTATAGAAGTACAATTTAACGAAATGTTGCAAAGAACACGAAGTATCTGGCAGTATGATTACGGACAGGTTTTAAAAATTCTATCGGGTGGGGTGGTACTACCAAATTTCCTAGAGGTGCATTTCTCCTTATCAAGGGAAAATGAAAAGTGCATTACTCGCATAGGGACAACAGTAAATGGGGTAACCGAGGTTCAAATACCAAACGAATTATTGAACACCGAAAATAAAACACATGATTATTTTATATATGCATTTATATATGTATCTACAGAAAAATACGGAAATACGAAATGTGAAATAATTATACCAGTAAAATCCCGAATCAAACCAGAGAACCCATCAGAAGAACCATTGCCAGAGCCGAATATATTTCATGAAACTGTTGAAGCTGTTAATGCTGCAGCTGATCGTGCGGAGATGGCAGAGCAAAACGCCAAGGCAAGTGCGACAGAAGCCGGTAAGCATGCTGCTAGTGCATCGGAGAGTGCAGTTACAGCAGAAAAGACCAAGGAAGATGCTCTTAGGAAAGTCGGAGAGAAAAAGCAGGAAGCAATCGAAGCTATCCAAAATCAGACTGCAGAGTCCAAAGGAGAACTTGAACAGACCATTACAAATGCTGGTGTTTCCAAGGAAGAACTGAATGAGTCTATTCAGACTGCTAGTGACACTAAGACAGCACTGGACAAGTCGGTGGAGCTGGCGGGAACTGCAAAGACAGAGTTGGACACGTCCATCCGGGAAGCAGGAACTGCCAAGACTGCATTAGATGAGTCTACAGAGACGGCAGGAACGGTTCAGGAGACTCTGAGTGCGACTGTGAATCAAGCGGGTGCATTGGACACTTCTCTTGGTGAGAAGATTGAAACTGGGACGCAGCTCAAGACAGACCTTACAGCTTCCGGCAAAAAGGCTGTACAGGACATTCAGACAGCCGGAAGTGAACAGCTGGGTAAGATGCAGGCAGTGGCGGAAGAGTTCACAGCTGATCGGGAGCAGATTGCGACCAACAAAGAGGATATTGGTTCACTACAGGAAGATTTATCCAACAAAATTACAAAGTTTCATGCATCGAATCAGGACGAAAATCACATCACTGATTCTGATAATGGAAAGATTCAAGATATGATAATATATGGGAGGTCAAGCCAATTTACAACTACTGGTAAGAATTTATTGAAATATCCGTATGTAGAAGCAAATAAAACGTCTTTTGGCATAAAGTTCACGGATAATAAGGATGGAAGTATTACCATTAGTGGAACTGGCACAGAGACAGCCTATTACAATTTATATCAGAATATTGATGGCAAACGTTTAACGCTTGCAAGCGGAACGTATAAGCTAGTTGTAAAAGGGAGAAGCAAGTGTAATGTATTTGTGAACAATGGTGTAAATTCTGCAAAAAATGAAGGAACATTCACAATCACAGACGGGCACAATGATGTGCGGTGTTTTATTGAAGCACCTAAAGGTTTAGCAGTAGATGAAATAATCTATCCTATGATTCAACTAGCATCTAGTACAAATGAATCTTACGAGCCTTATACTGGTGGAAAGCCATCCCCGAACCCAGATTACCCACAGGAGATTAAGTCAGTGGTGAATCCGGTGGTTAAGGTATGTGGGAAGAATCTGTTGCAACCAAATTTAAGGTATAATGATAGAGTAAAAATAAATATTAAAAAAGGTACAAAACTAACACTTATTTGCAAAAATGGTGTGGTTTCTAAAGGTGGAAATTTAAAGTTTGAAAAAGCGAATGGTGGGATAGCGTGGTTTGGATTTGACAAAGGTAACGTAAAACAACAAATTATGCTTTACGACGATGTTGTTGCGTTCTATTATTTGTTTAACCCAGAACCATCTGAAAGCTATGCTCTGTATATCGGCGATGAAAACATATATGAACCATACAAAGAGCAATCTGTCCAGCTCCCCTACACTCTCAACGCCATCCCAGTAGCATCTGGTGGCAACGTCATAATTGACGGTCAGCAGTATGTTGCGGATTATGTGGATGTGGAGCGTGGGAAAGTAGTTAGAATGTGTGGAAGGGAAACACTTAATACAAAAAACGGGGAGATTAATGAAGAATATCGATTAGTTGTCAGACCTCATACTCCTGCGTATAAAGATGGTAGTAAAGAGTGCATATTTTCAACATTTGAATGGAGCAGTTGGGCAACATGTGCATCAGGCACATCTATATATATAAAAAATATAAAAAAACCAAATAATGAATTATATACCGCGCAAGAATTAAAGGAGCTGAGTATTGATTTTGATGTGATTTATCAATTATTAGAGCAACAAGAAACCGACCTCACACCAGAACAGACACAGGCATTAAAAGAACTTGTAACCTATTATCCAGTAACAAACATCAGCGTCAATTCAGAGCAGTTAGACGGATATACAGTATTTAACTATCCGATTAGCATGGCTAATGGATGGAACTATGTAAAACAGCAGTTAGGAGACACTAGAGACTACATCTACGACATGGATGCTAAGACGCAGGATATTGACATCCAGAGCGCAGAAGCGTATGTCAACAGTGAGTACGCAGTAGCACTTGCAGAATTGGAGGTATGATTATGTTATACAGAACATTACTAAAACTTAAAGAAAGAAATGGACTTACAGATGATTTAAAAAATAAGATTGACATTTTCTTTGCGACTGGCAGGATTACTGAGGAACAGTACAATGAGTTAATGGACATTGTGGTTGAAGAAGAAACCGACGCAGAATAAGTATTGGAAAACGCCCCTTTTTGCCGTATAATAGCGGTGAAAGGGGAATTTTTGCATGGGACTTTTTAGGGAAGATTGGAAAGAGCTTACAGAGTCAAGAAACGTTGGCTCACTGTATTTGACGCATTTAATCCGTGGCAGAAGTGATGAAGAGGCTTACAATACATTGCTGAAAATACTGGAAAAAGGATTTTTAAGAGCTTCATTTTCAAGAAGAAATAATTGCGATACCGTAAAAGGGAACCAAAAGGTTGTATGTTTTCAAGATACTTCTTTTGATGCAATGCAAGAAATAATCACAGGTGAGAAATGGCTCGATCGTGAACAGGGATATCGTGAGTTTGGAATCCAAATGCCGAAAGAGATTTTGTTCTATAACGGTGCAAGACCAGTGATTTACGATAAAGCCAATGAAATTATGGAATTGATAGATGAGAGCATCTATTGGAGAGTCGTAAATCTTGATTTGAATATTGCTACTTGGCAATATGTAGATTGGACACACGAACATGAGTGGAGAATCCCGGGAGATGTAATGTTGGAAAGTGGAGATTTCAGAGTTATTGTGAAAACAGAAGAATATAAAAAACGTCTTATACATGAACCGGGAATGAAAAAATTGATTAAGAAGCCAAAGAACATCATAGTTTTTGAAAATGAGGTATCGAAGAACATCGAACTTTCTTGAAAATCTCTTAACCATTACATTATTTGATAAAATGAAATAAAAAATTCAAGTGAGGTAATGAAAATGGAGAAATGTGAATTTTGTAGCAGAAAGGTACTCTTTGGCAAAAAGGATATGAGCAATCTGTTGGGCGCACGTCCGGTGGTACTTGCTAAAGGAGATCCGGTAAAGCGGTTGGAGTTGTGGTTGTTCGGCGGCGAAGTGGATGAGCAAAGCGTACTACACATTGGTGTATCGGATTACGGCGGTGAAGAAAACATGATGGAAATGAATATACCGATTAACTACTGTCCGAGATGTGGCAAGAAATTATAACAGAATAACAGACAAAAGGCAGACTCTTCGGAGCTGTCTTTTTTAATGGAGAAAATATGGATATCAGAGCGAGACCGAGAGGTCTTATTTTTGTACGAAAAATTAAGAAAGAGAGACAGATGCAGTGAAAGAATTTTTGATGCAGACATATACGCTGATTCTTCCTATTGTGCTAGGTTATATCATCTGGCTGTTGAAGAACCAGAAGCATTACAGAGATGCAAACAGCAAGGGAACGATGATTCTCTTAAAAGTAAAATTGTTTGAGTACCATGATAAATATATGGAACTTGGTTCTATCCCACCTTACGCATTTGAAAATTTTTGTGATATGTACGAATCGTATCACGAATTAGGCGGGAACGGAACTGGAACAAAGATGTATGAAGAGATTAAAGACCTTCATCTAAACAAGAAAAAAGGAGATTGATATTATGGAACAGATTATGAATTATGTGAAACCAGAACTGGTTGTAGTCGCAATTGCACTATATTTTGTTGGAATCGGTCTGAAAAATACCGAAAAGGTTGCAGACAAGTATATTCCAGCAATACTCGGTGCTGTTGGAATTACTATCTGCGGTATCTACGTGGTAGCAACTTGCGACCTTAAAGGTACACAAAATATTGCAATGGCTATCTTTACGGCAATTGTACAAGGAATTTTAGTGGCTGGACTTAGTAATTATGTGAACCAGTTGATTAAGCAGATGAATAAGGATGAATAGACACATACAGACGAAGCTATTTGTTTTACCACCAAAAGTTAGCGGTAGAAAGGAAAAGTTATGGCATTAAACGGAATTGACATCAGTAGCTGGCAAAGCGGGATCAATCTTGCGGTTGTACCATGTGATTTTGTAGTGATTAAGGCGACAGAAGGAACGAATTATGTAAATCCAGATTATGAAAGAGCTTACAATCAAGCGAAAGCCGCAGGGAAATGTCTGGGAATTTACCATTATGCCAACGGTGGGAACATTCAGGCGGAAGCGGATTATTTTCTGGCAAATGTAGGGAATCGTCTCGGAGAAGCAATTTTGATCCTGGACTGGGAAGCAGGAAACAATGCGTCCTTTGGCAGTTGCGACTATGCCTGGTGCAAAGGATGGTTAGATTATGTCTACCAGAAGACCGGTGTGCATCCGATTCTGTATTGTTCACAGTCGATCAGCTACAAATTTGATAACATAGGGAACTATGGCTTGTGGATCGCCCAGTACGCAAATAATGATCCGACCGGCTATCAGGATGCACCTTGGAATGAGGGAGAGTACACCTGTGCGATCCGGCAGTATACATCTTGCGGAAGGCTATCAGGGTATGCAGACAACCTCGATCTGGATAAATTCTACGGAAGCAAAGAGGATTGGGGCAAGTACGCTGTAAGCGATAAGACGAACGTAGTTGTTCCAGAACAACCAGAGACGCCAAAACCGGCAACAGCATCTCCGGAAGGATCTACTTTAGATCTGGCGTACAAGACCATGCTTGGAGAATTCGGAAACGGAGAAGAGCGGATCCGGAATCTCGGAACCAGGTACGAAGAGGTACAAAACTTCATAAATCACATTTGGGTGACAAGTATAGACAATCTGGCACAGGAAGTATTATCCGGACGGTACGGTAACGGGGATGTCCGCAAGACGGTTCTTGGTAGCCGGTATTTAGCAGTACAGGATCAGGTTAATGCCGGAAACGCACAATACTATACCGTGCAGAGCGGAGATACTCTTTCCAACATTGCCAGCAAATACGGCACAACCTACCAGAAGATTGCACAGCTCAACAGCATGTCTAACCCAAATTTGATTTATGTAGGGCAGAAACTTAGGATAAAATAATAAGCTGTCAATTCATAAGAAGACGTGTTAATATCCTATTATAAATAAGGAAGAAAATACTTTCATCTTGTATGTGCAAACGAACTTGCCCACATGGAAATGATATGTGCCATTGTTTACCAGCTTACCAAGGATTTATCTCCGGAGGAAATTAAGGCTTCTGGTTTTGATAAATATTATGTGGACCACACACTTGCACTTTGGCCGCAGGCAGCCAGTGGAACACCGTGGACAGCAACTTATTTTCAGTCCAAGGGTGACCCAATTACAGATTTACATGAAGATATGGCCGCAGAACAGAAAGCCAGGACGACGTATGATAACATTTTAAGGCTTGTAAAAGACCCGGAAGTATGTGATCCGATTCGTTTTTTAAGAAAGCGGGAAATTGTACATTACCAAAGATTTGGAGAAAGTTTAAGGATCGTTCAGGATAATCTGAACAGTAAGAACTTTTATGCAATCAATCCGGAGTTTGATACGGATTCAAATAGTAGTTGTGGCAATTAAAACAGCGCGTATGGAAAAACGTCCCCAATTATGAAAATCCGGTTTGATAAAAAAAGGTGCAACCTCATAGGCTGCACCTTTTTTAAATGCCAGCCTACTAACGTTATTCTGTATATACCATGCTGATATGCGATAATGCATAAGTTCTACCAGTATCTAATAATTAACGAGAGGAATGATCCTGGATATAATCAGCCAGCATCGAAATAAATTCGGATGCGGTCGGTTTGTCAAATACAGGATAACCAAGCAGCGGGCTTAAAATTTTATTGGAATTCTGATTCCAATAACTGTTGATCATTGTACGGATGGCGGCTTCAACACACATGTTGGAAACGCCATACTGCTCACCGACAACGCGGTAAAGATTAGAGGTTACGTTCTTCAGGTAAAATTCCTGATCTTTGAGAACGAGGGCGACTGCTGAAGCAAGATAGTTATAACCAGAGTACGTGGAACGAAGACCGGCTTTTCTTAATACATGCCTGACGTCATACATAAGAACCTCCTTCAAATATTCATACCGACTATCTAACTATAGAATAAAGGAATTCTATAGATATGTAAATAATTTTGTCCATAACGATATATTTCGTGAGATTTCGATATATTGTGTGAAGTGGATAATGGAAAAATCTGCTTTTTTTTGCTATAATCCTTAATTGGATAGAACAGACAGAATCAATTTCAGGAGTGAAATTTATGAAGATACAATATCAGAAAATAGAAAACGGACTTGAAATTCTCAGGATCTGGCAGGATTCAGGAATCATAAAAGTACCGGAGCAGATAGAGGGAATCCCTGTCATCCGCATTGCTCCATATACATTTTCACTGCATAAAGATGAAGAAGAGAAAAATGCATCTGTTTATCAGACAGAGACAGATGAAGAAGATGATCGTTTTGCGCAGCCGGAAGAACTCTGCTGTGGTGGAATGGTAAGGGAAATCCATCTTCCGTCTACCGTACAGTCAATTGGAAATTATGCGTTTTATGGATGTATGAATCTGAAACTTTTCCATGGGACAGATGCAATTGTGCGGATGGGGAGCGGGGTATTTACCGGATGCCGTCTGGAGAAGGTGGAGATTGATTTTATGGATGGAAATAAGTCCTGTCTTAAGGAAATTCTGACGGAGATCCGGTATCAGATCATTGCAACACTGCGTTATCAGGGAACGGAGACGAAGATCCTGTTTCCGGAATATTACGCAGATGCGGTGGAAAATACGCCGGCGCGGATCGTGGAGACGCATTATTATGGTTCCGGTGGAGAGTACAGAGAGTGCTTTTACCGGCGGGAACTGGATTATGGAAAATACGACCGGCTGTTTGCACTTTCTGAAGCAAGAGATTCGGAAGAGGCAATTTTCAGTGTGGCTCTGACGCGTCTGCGATATCCGTGGAAGCTGGAAGATGCGGCAAAGCTGCGCTATGAAAATTATGTAAAGGCGCATATGGAAGAAATTGGAGAAAGCTGTATCCATGCGGTGAAAGAAAGACGCGAAATCGCCGCCGGAGATCCGCAGGAGGTTCTGCTTTTTTGCTGCAGAGAGCATTATTTTGATGAACAAGCGTTGGGAAAAACGATTACTTATGCGGCAGATGCAGGACAGACCGAGATTTCAGCTATTTTGATGGACGAACGTTACCGTAGTTTTCCAAAAAAGAAGAAAAAGTTTGTATTGTAAAAGAAGGTGGAAAGATTGGAAGAAATGTCATTAGAACAGGGTCTGGAAGAAATCGGACATAAAATACTGGTTCTGACGAGGAACGAACTGTATATGAAGATGAGATTTATGGATGTGGCGCTTTCGGCGTTTTATTATGTACAGGATTTTTCAGTAGACCTTCTTGCTACAGACGGAGAGACAATGTATTTTAACGGGCAGATGCTGGGAGGTGAGTACAGGCAGAACCGGATCGAGGTAAACCGCGCCTATCTACATCTGGTTCTGCACTGCATTTTCCGACATGTATTTCGCAGAAATGGACGGGAAGAGCTTGTATGGAACCTGGCGGCGGATATTGCGGTAGAATCTGTGATTGACGACTGGAACCTCCAGAATATACGAAAAAGCCAGTCCTGGATCAGACAGAGAACCTACCGGGATCTGAAAGAGGAAATCAAGGTATTTACAGCGGAAAAAATTTATGGAGTACTGGTAAGATGGAAGCTTTCGGACAGAGAGATGGAGCGCATGGCCCGGGAATTTACCGTGGATGATCACAAGTACTGGGCAAAAGATGAAGATGATGAAAAACAAAGCGAAATGAACCAGAGGTGGCAGGATATCAGCGAGAAAATGCAGACCGATATGGAAACTTTTTCGAAAGAAGCAGCATCAAATACCGGGCATTTTCTGGATCAGGTCCGGGTTGAGAACCGACAGCGATATGACTACCGCAGCTTTTTGCGCAAATTTGCTGTGCTGAAGGAAGAGGTTACCGTGGATGATGACAGCTTTGATTATGTATTTTACAGTTATGGACTGCGCCTTTATGGAAATATGCCTCTGATCGAGCCACAGGAATGGAAAGAAGTGAAAAAAGTGGAGGATTTTGCAATCGTGATTGATACTTCCATGTCCTGTTCAGGAGATCTGGTAAAAAAATTCCTGGAGGAGACCTATGGCATTTTAAGTGAAGCAGGGAGCTTTTTTCAGAGAGTCAATATCCACATTATACAATGTGATGACCAGGTGCAGTCAGACAGGAAGATTACCTGTAAAGAAGAATTACAGGAATATATGGAAAAGCTGGATCTTGCCGGGGAAGGTGGAACGGATTTCAGGCCGGCGTTTGCCTATATTGATGAGCTGATCGCGACGCACCGGTTCACTGAACTGAAGGGTGTGATCTATTTTACCGATGGACAGGGGATTTATCCGCAGAAAATGCCTCTGTATCAGACCGCGTTTGTATTTATGGATGACGGGGCAGAAGAACAGGAAGTTCCGCCGTGGGCGATGAAACTGGTTCTGGATGAAGAAGATTTGAGAGGAGTGAGAAATAGATGAATATTAAACGTGCAAAACAGGAAATCAAGGATGCGGTGCAGGCATACCTGATGAAGGATGAATATGGAGAATATCAGATTCCGGCAATCCATCAGAGACCGATCCTTTTGATGGGACCTCCGGGAATTGGAAAAACACAGATCATGGAGCAGATTTCAAGGGAATGTGAGATCGGACTGGTTGCGTATACGATCACACACCATACCAGACAGAGTGCGATCGGGCTTCCGTTTATTCAGACAAAGATCTACGGTGGAAAAGAGTATTCGGTAACCGAGTATACGATGAGTGAGATCATTGCTGCTGTATATGAAAAGATAGAGCAGAGCGGCATGAAAGAGGGAATCCTGTTTATCGATGAGATCAACTGTGTTTCAGAGACGTTGGCGCCGACTATGCTGCAGTTTTTACAGTGCAAGATGTTTGGTAATCAGAGTGTGCCGGAGGGATGGATCATTGTGGCGGCAGGGAATCCGCCGGAATATAATAAGTCGGTGCGGGAATTTGATGTGGTGACACTGGACCGGATCAAGCGGATCGATGTGGAAGCTGATTTTGATGTCTGGAAGGAATATGCGTATCAGGTTGGAATCCATTCTGCAGTGCTTTCTTATCTGGAGCTTCGAAAAGAGAATTTCTATCGTATGGAAAATACAGTAGATGGAAAAATGTTTGTCACAGCCAGAGGATGGGAAGACCTGTCAAGGTTGATCCAGGTTTATGAAAAGCTTGGTAAAGAGGTGGATCGTGAGGTTGTGCATCAGTACCTCCAGCACTGGAAGACAGCGAAGGATTTTGCAAATTATCTGGAGCTTTATCGAAAGTATCAGAAGGAGTATGGACTGGAGCGGATCCTTGCAGGACATTATGAAAAAGATACCTTAGAACGTTTGAAATTTGCGTCGTTTGATGAGCGGCTGAGTGTGGTAAATCTTCTGGTCGGAAAGATGGCAGATCTTTTTAAAGAAGAATATGAGATGGAAAAATTTGTGGAGGGACTGTTTGCTCAGCTGTGTGCTTATAAAGAGGAATTGCAAAAGGAAGGTGCAGTTCCGGGAGAGGTACTTGCTGCGAAAATTCAGTCTCTTAGGCGGGAAGTTGAACAGAAGAAGGCCGCCGGACAGCTTACAAAAGCGGAAATGCACCGTATGGAGCGTATTTTATGCAAACTGGAAGAATACCAGAAAGCTCCGGAATTTGAGTCTGTAAAGGCCACATTTGACAGCGAAGAAGAACAGAGAGAGCAAATGGCAGATAAGACACTGGAAACGCTGAATCACTGCTTTGAATTCCTGGAATCTGCTTTCGGCGAGAGCCAGGAAATGGCAGTATTTGTCACGGAACTCAACAGTAATGTGTACAGCATTGCGTTCCTGCGGGAAAATGACTGTGCGATGTATTACAAATACAACAAAGGTTTACTTTTGGATGAACGCCGTGAAGAAATCCTGGAACAGATGGATGCCGTGGAAAATGTAGTGGAAAGAGGACTGGTTGAAGATTAAAGAGCAAGAACTGACAGAATAAGAACGACTATGCCTGTGGTATCATATAATGATAGAAAGCAGAAGAAATGGGAATGAAATTCATGCCAGATCTGCAATTTTGTAAGGAACTTCCCGAAATAAAACCAGGGAAGTATCGCCTGAAATATGATCTCACTTTGCGCGCGTCTCCCGGTCTTGGAACTGCGTTGTGCCGGGGAAACTATCACTGGGAGAGCTGCCTGAAAGCGGAAAGTAAGGTGTATATCTGCCAAATCAGATATTTGAGCAGATCTGTATGGGGATTGATAGAGAATACAGGGTGGATATGCCTTTATATGAATCATAAATGGCTGATAACTACTATAGCATAATTATAAAAATGACATTTTATGCCTGACGAGTCTGTTGGAGTGAAACTTACATTTCATGTAGACCCTCGCCAAAAGCGGAACCTTTTAAGCGTTGGCTTGTTCAGAAAAAGGACGCTGATAATTTCATATCAACGTCCTTTAAATCTGTCAGTATTGGGATATACAATTATTTATTGTTTACCTCAAGATTCTTCATCGCACGAACCTTCAGCGGAAGTCCGAACAGAGTGATGAATCCGCTTGCATCATGATGATCGTACATATCACCGGTTGTGAAGCTTGCCAGAGATTCATTGTAAAGTGAGTATGGAGAAGTAGTTCCGGCTTTAATGATATTTCCTTTGTAAAGTCTGAATTTAACTTCACCTGTAACATATTTCTGGGTAGATTTTACGAAAGCACGAAGAGCTTCACAAAGTGGTGTGAACCATTTTCCTTCGTATACAACCTGAGCGAGTTTATTGCCAAGATCTTTCTTAACTTCCATGGTAGCACGGTCGATAACCAGTTCTTCAAGCTGTTTGTGAGCTTCCATCAGGATTGTTCCACCAGGAGTTTCATAAACACCACGGGATTTCATACCAACAACACGGTTCTCAACGATATCAACGATACCGATACCATGCTTGCCGCCAAGTTCGTTGAGTTTGCGGATGATATCAGAAACTTTCATGGCTTCGCCGTTGATTGTCTTCGGAACACCTTCTTCAAATGTCATAGTTACATATTCATCTTCATCCGGTGCATTTTCCGGTGTATTTCCAAGAACAAGAAGATCAGCGTAATTTGGTTCGCAGGATGGATCTTCAAGTTCCAGTCCTTCGTGGCTGATGTGCCATAAGTTACGGTCACGGCTATAGCTGTGGCTTGCGTCAAACGGAAGATCGATTCCGTGAGCTTTACAGTAAGCAATCTCATCGTCACGTGACTGAAGTGTCCACAGATCTGTCATTCTCCAAGGAGCGATGATCTTAAGATCCGGGGCAAGAGCCATGATAGAAAGCTCGAAACGGATCTGGTCATTTCCTTTTCCGGTAGCACCGTGGCAGATAGCAGTAGCACCTTCTTTTCTTGCTACTTCAACAAGTCTCTTGGAGATTGCCGGACGAGCCATAGAAGTTCCGAGAAGGTATGCATTTTCGTAAACAGCATTTGCCTGTACACATGGCATAATATAGTTGTCACAGAAATCATCAGTGATATCTTCGATGTATAATTTAGAAGCACCTGCGAGTTTTGCTCTTTCATCAAGACCATCCAGCTCTTCGCCCTGTCCGCAGTCGATACAGCAGCAGATTACTTCATAATCAAATGTCTCCTTTAACCAAGGGATCAGTGTGGTAGTATCAAGACCACCAGAATATGCAAGAACTACTTTTTCTTTCATTGTATATAAACCTCCTAAAAATTTTCTTTTGTATTCAATTCACAACCCACTATACACCATTTTTTATATTTATGCAATAATAAAATGAAAAAACTTTTAAAAATGTTATTTTTATGCAAATAAAAGTAAAAATATACATAAAATATGCATGATTATGTATAAAAAAGGAAAGAGAGTAATAAGAAAAAAGAAGGATAGAAGAAGATTAAACAGAAAATATAAAGATAAATCAGGAAAATACTTGACATTTGCACAAAAATCCGTAAAATATAACAAAAAGTAACAAGGTAACACGCTAAAGGAAGAAAGGGACCGGCGAGATGAGTGATATGCATAAAATGAATAAGAATAACATATTTGATTTCGTTCTGACATTGCCGGCAGAAGGCAGTGTATTTTTCATTTCTACATTCCCGCATCGACCGTGTCCTTCAAGGGCACAGAACAGAAAATTCAATATTGCAGATCAGGGAATGCGTGTATCCAATATATACAGCTCAAAATGTTCATTTCGGATGGAATGAAAAAGTGATAGGTTTTGTTCAGTCATTGAAGTATTATGATTCGATAGTGAAAAAAGAAGCAGAAAAAGGTATCGCCGCATACTCTTTTTCTGCTTCTTTTATTTATACCTACTAAGAATATGAATTGAAAAGAGGAAAAACGAAATGGAATTAAGAGCCACTCTAAAGGAAAAGAAACGAATCGTCATCAAAGTGGGAACCTCCACTGTCACCTATGCAAAAACCGGTAACATCAATCTGGAAAAACTGGAGAAATTTGTCCGTGTACTGTTCAATCTCAGAAACCGCGGAAAAGAGATAATCGTAGTATCTTCCGGTGCAGTCGGTATCGGAAAAAATGTCCTTGGAATCATTGAGAAGCCGGCTGGTTCTGTCAAACAGGCATGTGCAGCAGTAGGGCAGGGGCGCCTGATGATGATCTATGAGAAATTTTTTGCGGAATACAGTCAGCTCACCGCACAAGTGCTGCTGACGAAAGAATCTGTCTACAGCAAGACATGCCGTATCCATGCGAGAGAAACATTTGAAGAACTTCTGGCAATGAATGTGGTTCCAATCGTCAATGCAAATGATGCTATTTCCGTGGATGAGGACAGCTATGGAAATTTTGGCGATAATGATACTATGTCTGCGGATGTGGCGGCGTTGGTGGAGGCGGATCTTTTGATCATGATGTCAGATATCGAGGGACTTTATACGGATGATCCAAGAACCAATCCGGCAGCAAGATTTGTGCATACTGTGAACCGGATTGATGAAGAACTGGAGAAGATGGGAAAAGGAGCCGGAAGCGCAGTCGGAACCGGTGGCATGGCGACAAAGATCGAGGCAGCCAAGATTGCAACAGAAGCGGGAGCAGATATGGTGATCGCAAATGGCGATAATATTTATGCAATTAATGATATTATGGCAGGAAAGAAAGTCGGTACGCTGTTTCTTGCAAAGAATCACCGCTATGACGGGGAAAATGAGCTTGGACCGGAAAGAGATGCGTACAGGATGGAGCGGAGACTGAAAAGAAATATACAGTATCGGATGGCTGTGGGAAAGTAGAGGTGAATGAGATGGAACAGAGAACAGAGAAAAAAATCTATATGGAAAAGCTTGGAAAGCGTGCAGTCAGTGCAAAAGAAACGGTCGCATTTTTAAATGCAATTCAAAGACAGGAAGGGCTCATCCTGGCGGCAGATGCGCTGGTGGCACAACAGGCATATATAATAGAAGAAAACCAAAAGGATATTATGCTTGCAAGAAAAAATAAGATGACAGAGCCACTGATCGACCGGCTTCTTCTAAATGAAAACAGAATCCGGAAAATGGCAGAAGGACTTAGGGAGATTGCAGCACTTCCGGATATTTTGGGAGAGATCATTTCCATGAAAACAAGGCCAAACGGACTGCAGATCGGAGAAAAACGAGTTCCGCTTGGTGTTGTTGGAATCATTTATGAAGCCCGTCCGAATGTGACTGCAGATGCCTTTGGACTCTGCTTTAAGACCGGAAATGTCGCCGTTTTAAAAGGAGGAAGTGCAGCAGCAAATTCCTGCAGGGCTATAGCAGAGGTAATCCGTGGGGCACTTGCGAAAAAGGGAATGGAACCGGATGCGCTGATTCTGGTTGAAGATACCAGCCGGGAGTCGGCTATGGAAATGATGCGGATGAAGGACTATCTGGATGTACTGATCCCAAGAGGAGGTGCTTCACTGATTGCATCTGTGGTGGAGAACAGTACGGTTCCGGTGATTGAGACTGGGACGGGGAACTGCCATATTTATGTGGATGAATTTGCTGATGTCCAGATGGCAGCGGAGATTATCGAGAATGCAAAGACGCAGAGACTTGGTGTATGCAATGCATGTGAATCCTTAGTGATTCATGAGAAAATTGCAGAGGAGGCGCTTCCGGTGATCTGTGACCGGCTTTCGGCAAAAGGGGTAGAGATCCGGGGAGACGAAGCGACAAGGCAGATTGATGAGCGGATCGCTTGGGCACAGGAAAGCGACTGGGGACAGGAATATCTGGATGCGATTATTTCTGTAAAAATTGTTCCAGCTATCTGTGATGCCGTCCGGCACATCAACAAATGGAACACCGGACATTCCGAGACGATTATCACGAAGGATTATGCAAATGCACTGTATTTTCAGGAGAGGGTAGATGCGGCGGCAGTGTATGTCAATGCGTCAACCAGATTTACTGACGGAAACGAATTTGGATTCGGGGCGGAAATCGGAATCAGTACCCAGAAGCTTCATGCCCGCGGACCGATGGGGCAGGAAGCCCTTACCACGAAAAAGTATGTGATCTTTGGAAATGGACAAATTCGCGGATAAGAAGATTGACAGGAAAAAATCTCCATTTTATAATTTGAATGGTACAAAAGTTAAGGAATTTTGTTTTTATTTTTAAGATGTTGGGGTCCAAAGGTATTTTGACCCCTTTGATACCAGATTGCTACGTGCTTTGCACTCTCGCAATCCTCAAAAACATAGGTATCAGGACGGATGAAAAAGGGGAAGAATGAAAAATGCTGTATGTAAGCTACTATGATTCGCCGATTGGGAAAATTACGCTTGGAGCACGGGAGGATGTACTTGTTGGTGCATGGTTTGAAGGACAGAAATACTATATGGACAAGATTATAGAAGATTTTGAGGAGAAGAAAGACTTGCCGGTACTGGATCAGGCAGAGTACTGGCTGGATCGGTATTTTGCAGGGCAGGATCCGGATCCGGAAGAACTTCCTCTTGCACCTGCAGGAAGTGATTTCCGAAAAGAAGTATGGAAGATTATCGCAAAAATCCCATATGGATGTACCATTACTTATGGAAAGATTGCAAAGATCCTTGCAGTAAAACGGGGCGCGAAAAGTATCTCGCCGCAGGCAGTCGGAGGTGCGGTCGGACATAATCCGATCTCTGTGATTATTCCTTGTCACCGGGTCATCGGAAGCGACGGAAGCCTGACCGGATATGCCGGTGGACTTGAAAAGAAAGAATGGCTGCTTGCACATGAAGAAGCGCATATCAGATAAGTGATCATCAAAATGGTGGCTCGTAGTGAGTCACCATTTTTGATGATCTGGAGAAATCCGTAAGAGTCCGATCCTGTATTCTATTTTCCGGATTTTTCACATAACCATCGGTAAGCAATGATGCAGATGATCACAGACAATAAGGAGCCGGTAGCGGTTGCGAGTCCCATTGGAAACAGTGTATGCGGGAAAATTTTTGAAGTCAGATAAACACCCGGAATACGCACGCACAAAATAGCGATCAGGTTATGTAAAAATGAAATTCCAGATTTTCCGCATGCACAGAAGTATCCGCTGAAACTGAAATGAACGCCGGCAAAAATACAATCCCAGATATATCCGCGAATGTACTGCGCGCCGAGAAGAATAACGGCTGCGTCTGCAGTGAAAAGTCCGACAACCGGAGCTGCGATAAACTGGATCAATATAGAGACGACCAGACCAAATCCAATGGCGATCATCATGGCATAGCGAAGCGTCTGCTTTGCACGGTCATACTTTCCGGCACCGATATTCTGAGCTGCGAGTGCAGAAACAGTCGAAAGCATGGAAGACGGAACCAGAAACAGAAAGCTGATGATTTTTTCCACAATGCCGACAGCAGCGGCTGCGTTCAGTCCGCGCCGGTTGGCAATGATCGTAATAACAATGAAAGCAATCTGAATAAATCCGTCCTGAAGCGCTACCGGAATCCCAATATTCAGAATTTTGCCAAGCGGTTTTTTCTGTGGGCGGAAACAGTCTCCGGAAAGAGAAAGTCCGGTCTGCTTACGTTTAATGGCAATCAGTGCAAACAGAACACTGCACGCTTGGGAAAGTGTTGTGCCAAGCGCAGCACCGGAAGCTCCCAGATGGAAAAATCCGATAAACAGATAATCCAGTATAATATTCACCGCACATGCAACTGCGATGAAATACATCGGACTTTTAGAATCCCCGAGTCCGCGGAAAATCGAACTGATCACATTATACGCCGTAATAAAAGGAATCCCGAGAAAACAGATCGTCAGATAAGCTGCTGTCCCGGAAACAGCCTCCGCAGGCGTAGACATCACCGAAACAATTGGCTTTACAAAAAACAGAAGCAAAACTGCCAGCACCAGAGAAATCCCCATAAACAAAGTCACCGTATTTCCCACAAACACAGAAGCCCTTTTCTTATCGCCTGCTCCAATAGACTGCCCGATTGAAACCGTAGCCCCCATCGCAAGCCCCACGATCATCACCGTCAACATATGCATCACCTGGCTCCCAATCGAAACCGCTGTTGTACTGGCAACCCCATCAAACTGCCCAACAATAAAAAGATCCGCCATCCCATAAAGCGTCTGCAAAAAATAAGATAAAAAATAAGGCAGCGAAAAATAAATCACATTCCGAAAAACACTCCCCGAAGTAAGATCCCGTTCCATAAAATAACAACTCCTTTACAATCACTTCCTTAATACTAACTGAATTTTCCTAAAATAGTCAATAAAAAGAATACAGACCTAATGTATCTTATAATAATAAAAATGCATAACAATGCATAAAAATAAATATAAATGCATAAAAATAAGAAATTATACATAAAAATACACAGAAACATGCATAAAAATCAAAAAACCACTTGCTTTACCAAATAAAACCATGTATACTAAACCAATCGGAAAATAAAATAGATAGAATAATAATTGTTTTTTAAGATAGGCTGAACCAAAACTCGGCTGAAATCACATGGAATTCTTTCATTCCCAAGGGAGACAGGTGTCAAACTTCCAATCCTCATGCTGTCAAGCATGAGGCAGGAAGTTTGACGCCGCCTCGCCCGCCCGTTGCACCACAATGAGTCGACAAGCATCAGCCCCACCCAATTGGAGAATGTTCCCATTCGTCAGTGCACAGCTCCTGCGCGAAATATCTTTGCTAAGCAACCCCTCGAAAACGCCGGCACTTGGCAAGGCGAGCGTAAGCAAAGCCGAGCCTAGTACCGCTGCGTTTGAGACGCGCCGAAGAAATATCCACTGGATATTTCTTTAGGCATGCATGGCAAGCGCAAGCGCGGTTGCGTGCAAACATATTTCGCGCAGGAGCGTCCCCGCACCAATCAAAAAAACATTCCCCCAATTCCCGCGAACCCCTTTACAATAGGGATTAATGGGTTTATAGTATTTATGATTATGCCTATCTATACACAAATACGGCATTTACGAAAGGATGGTTTACATGATTAAAGCAGGAATCATCGGTTCTACCGGTTACGCCGGAGGAGAACTGGTTCGCATTTTAACAGGACATAAAGACGTAGAAATTAAATGGTTTGGCTCAAGAAGCTATATCGATAAGAAATATGCAGATGTATACCGCAATATGTTTCAGATCGTAGATGCGGTATGTTTAGATGATAATATGGAACAACTTGCAGATCAGGTAGATGTGATTTTCACAGCAACTCCACAGGGACTGTGCGCATCATTAGTTAATGAAGAAATCTTATCAAAGGTTAAGATCATCGACCTGAGCGCAGATTTCCGTATCAAAGATGTCAAGACTTACGAAAAATGGTACGGTATTGAGCACAAGAGCCCGCAGTTTATCGAAGAAGCAGTTTACGGACTGTGTGAAGTGAACAGAGAAGATATAAAAGGCGCAAGACTGATCGCCAATCCTGGATGCTATACAACATGCTCCATCCTGACTGCTTATCCGCTGGCAAAAGAAGGACTGATCGATATGGATACGCTGATCATTGATGCCAAGTCCGGAACATCCGGAGCAGGAAGAGGTGCAAAGGTTCCGAACCTGTACTGTGAAGTCAATGAGAATATGAAAGCATACGGTGTGGCAACACACAGACACACACCGGAGATCGAGGAACAGCTTGGATATGCGAGCGGCAAAGAGGTTGTGATCAACTTTACACCGCATCTGGTTCCGATGAACAGAGGAATCCTGGCAACAGAGTACGCGAAGCTTACAAAGGATGTTACCTGGGAAGAAGTAAAAGCAGTTTACGATAAATATTATGCAAATGAAAAATTTGTCCGCGTTCTGGAGAAAGATGTTTACCCGGAAACAAAATGGGTAGAAGGAAGTAATTATGTCGATATCGGATTTAAGATCGATCCGAGAACAAACCGTATCATTATGATGGGTGCGATCGACAACCTGGTAAAAGGTGCAGCAGGACAGGCTGTACAGAACATGAACCTGATCTTCGGACTTCCGGAAAGTGAAGGTCTTGATCTGGTTCCGATGTTCCCGTAGAACACGGCAGAAAAAGAAAAGGAATGGAAAATATATGACAACAATTATTCGTGCGATGACAGTAGAAGATTATGACCAGCTTCATGCACTTTGGATGCGAATCAAAGGATTTGGAATCCGGAGCATAGATGATTCAAAAGAAGGCGTGGAACGATTCCTGAAAAGGAATCCGACAACCAGTGTGATCGCCGAAATAGACGGAAAAGTAGTAGGAGGAATCCTCTGCGGACACGACGGAAGAACCGGATGTTTTTATCATGTATGTGTAGATCCGGCGTACCGCTGTCATGGGATCGGAAAGAGCATGGTTGCCTATGCAATGTCAGCTCTGAAAGAGGAACATATCAACAAGATCACACTGATCGCATTTACCAAGAATGATATCGGCAATACGTTCTGGAATACGATCGGATGGACCAAGAGACCGGATGTCAACTACTATGAGTTTGTTTTAAATGAGGAAAATATTACAGCATTTATCGAAGAGGGCTAAAGGAGGCTATATACGATGAAGATTATCGAAGGCGGTGTGACCGCAGCAAAAGGATTTGAGGCAGCATCAACAGCAGCAAAGATCAAATATCAGGACAGAACCGACATGGCAATGATCTACAGCCAGGTTCCATGTGAATGTGCAGGAACATTTACTACAAACGTTGTAAAGGCAGCATGCGTAAAATGGGATCAGCAGGTTGTAAAGAGCGGTGCGAAAGCACAGGCTGTGATCGTCAATTCCGGAATTGCCAATGCATGTACCGGTGCGGAAGGATTTGGCTACTGCAAGGACACAGCAGATGCGGCAGCAGAAGCTCTTGGAATTAATGCAGACGGTGTACTGATCGGATCGACCGGTGTCATCGGAAAGCAGCTTCCAATTGATCGCATCGTGGCAGGGGTAAAGGCTCTTGCTGAAAAGAAAAATGATACACTGGCAAACGGAACTGAGGCAGCAAAAGCAATCATGACGACTGATACCTGTGAAAAACAGATCGCAGTAGAGATCGAGGTTGCCGGAAAGACCGTTACCATCGGTGGTATGGCAAAAGGATCTGGTATGATCCATCCGAATATGTGCACCATGCTCAGCTTTATCACAACAGATGCAGCAATCACAAAAGAGGCACTGCAGAAAGCCCTCAGTGATGATGTCAATGATACATACAATATGATTTCCGTAGACGGAGATACTTCTACAAATGATTCTGTAGTTCTTCTTGCAAACGGAATGGCTGAAAATGAAGTGATCACGGTAGACAGTGAAAGCTATAAAACCTTTGCGGAAGCATTGCATGAGATCAACGAATACCTTGCAAAGAAGATCGCAGGGGACGGAGAAGGAGCAACTGCTTTATTTGAAGTAACTGTAGTTGGTGCAGATACAAAAGAGACTGCAAAGACACTTGCAAAATCAATCGTATGCTCAAATCTTACCAAGGCAGCAATTGCAGGACATGATGCAAACTGGGGAAGAATCCTCTGTGCAATGGGATATTCCGGAGCACAGTTTGACCCGGAAAAGGTGGATCTGTTCTTCGAGAGCAAGGCAGGAAAGATCCAGATTATCGAAAATGGTACAGCGGTAGATTACAGTGAAGAAAAAGCAACGGAGATCCTCTCACAGGAAGAAGTAAAAGCAGTTGCTGATGTGAAGATGGGAAGCGAAAGCGCAACCGCATGGGGATGTGACCTGACTCACGGATATATTGACATCAATGCAGATTACAGAAGCTAGGAGGTAAGCAAAATGGATCAGGATATGCAGCAGTATCTGGACAAAGCAGAAGTTCTGATTGAGGCGCTTACTTATATTCAGCGTTTC